>OGYW01000001.1_pt1 | contig 245683 bp, 219 predicted proteins | sample 1576621 | NCBI WGS metagenome assembly OGYW01 (sample SAMEA3541528, study PRJEB24748) | human gut metagenome | biome: human gut; feature: human-associated habitat; material: faeces | place: China | collected 2012 | reverse complement strand
AGTAATTTTATCTTACATCAGTTTGGAGGTTTACACAAACTTTGGGATGCTCCCATATACACATGCATCCTGTCATTCTATAACACAGCTTGACTCCAGGCACTTCTTCCAAATCGGCGCTTTGCCGGGATAACATCGGCGGGGTGACATGAAGCTGCTCCGCCGCCCGTGTAATATTCTCCTCCCGCGCGATCGCAAGGAAGTCATTCAGCGCTCGAAGTTCCATATTGATCCCTTCTGCCCGGTTTTTCTCCGGTAGACGGCACAGACCAGATATGCGATTACCGCTCCGATCAGCGCTCCTCCCAGTACGTCCGTCGGAAAATGTACGCCGACATACAGTCTTGAGAATGCAATCACAAACGCAAACACCAGCACCGGCACGCCGATCTTCCTCGGACACATGAGAAATACGACGACTGCCACCGCAAATGCACTTCCCGTATGCCCGGATGGGAACGAGTAATCACTCTGCGCCTCTATGATCCTGTGCAGCCCATCCACAATCTCGTAGGGTCTCGTCCTCGCCACCAGATTCTTCAGCAGTACATTGTTCACAAGCGTATTGAGCAGCAGTGAACAGGTCATCAATCCGCCGACCTTCCTGGTCTTTTTCAGCAGAAGAAACAGAATCGTCAGCGCAATCCAGAAATAACCGTGGTCGCCCAGATGTGTGAGAAACGTGAGTACCGGCGTGAGGAAATCATTCCGCATATGCTCCTGAATCCACAGAAGCACCGGTCCTTCCCAGTCAATCAAAAATTGTTCCATTGTTATGTATCCCCTCTTTTTCTCTTTTGAGGATTCTTATTATAGCACCCGTCTGCGCCGCTTACAAGTGCGTTTCTTTTTGTGCCTTGCGCCATCACCGGACGTGCTATCTCTGTGCGGTCAGCACCTTATTCAAAAGATCTGCCAAAGGCACCATCGCATTCATCGCCTCACTCACCGTATTGGTCTGCGCTCCCACCTCAATCAGCAGTGTTTTCGGACAGTAGTGCATATTGTAGCGGTACCCCTTCAGGTAGATCCTTCGGGTAAATCCCGGATAATACTCCGCCGCCTTTAGCTGCATCTGAAACGAGATTGCCAGATTATCCGCAATATAAGGATTGTAGAGGTAATCAATATCCCCCATCGCCGTCGTCCTGCTCAGCCCGTTAAAAAACATGACCTGCGCCATCTCTATTCCGTTGACCTGCGTAACCAGTCTTGTACTCTCCGCCACGCCGTCGCGGTGCAGATCAATGACAACCTCCACCCCGGGATTTTCCGCAAGCACCGCCTCAAGCCCCGGTCCTGCCTTGGAATAGGCGTGATCCCTGTCCCCCACATCGTATTCTCCCTTGTGGTGAATCACATTGAATCCATACTGCTCTGTCAAAAGCTTTGTCAGGTAATCCCCGACACCGACCACCGACGTCGATGCATCCCCCGGAACAGAATCTGCGTAGCCCTCCTGCGAGTGCGTGTGATAGATCAGGATCTGCGGCGTCGATGCATCGTGTGACAGGCGCAGATCTTTTCCCAGCAGTGCATCGGCATTCAGCTGGCTGCTGTTGATTGTCGTTGTGCTGTCCACCTGATAAAAATTCTGAATCAGATAGTCAAAATCATTCAGTTTTTCCCGCGGATATACCACCACCTTTTCTGTAGCCAATGCCGTCTGTATCTGTGCCGCCTGTGCTGTCTGTGTCTCCGCCGCCTGTGCCGCCTGTGTCTCCGCCTGCTGTTCCATCTGTGCTTCCGCCTGTGCCGTCTGTGCTTCCGCCTGCTGTCCCTCCGCAGCTTCCGGTACGGTTCCCTGCGTCTGCTCCTTCGTCTCTCCCTCCCGCATGCTTGTACTGCTTTGCTCCGCCGCCTCCTGCGTCATGATGACTTCCCCCGTCGCCGCATCCACATAGTTCTCGTCCGCCGCCTCCCGCGCCAGAATAGCCTCGTAGGACCAGTCACTCTCCACCTGCGTCTGATAATCGGCAGATACACCACTCTCTTCTGGGAGCAAAAAAAAGTGCGCGAGAAGCCGGTCTGCAATCGTAAGCTCCGCCGTCCCCTGCGCCTGCCCGCAAGCCTGCGGCAGGAAAAATCCCACGATCTCCTCCTGCAGCAGAAAACCCAGTTCTCCCGGATCCAGTCTTACGCTACCGGATAATATCACTGCCGCCGCCACAATCAGTATGGTTACCGGAAGGATTCGTCTCCGCTTTTTTCTCTTATCATGACTTCTATTATAATTTTTATACTGGTATCGATAAACATGCATAATTTACTTTATGCACCGGCAATTTCTTTTATGCCGCCCATCTGCCCTCTTTAAAGCGCATGCAGGCACCCGCCCGCAAAAGCGAGATTCAGCCCTTCCGAGATGGTGTAGCAGAGTCTCTTGACCGACTCGTCAATATCCTTCGGCGTCACAAACATGGCATTTAAATTCGGCGACAGCAGTTCGCGGATGAGTTCATATTTTTCCGCATCATTTAATTTTTCTAATGAATTTCCCATCGCTGCAAACGCCTGGCTCTGTGTGAGCGCGGTAACCAGATTGTACATCGTATCGTTCACGATTGTCGCGGCGTCGACCACGGTCGGTACGCCAATGGAAATGACCGGAACGCCAAGACTTTTTTCATCCAGCGCATGTCTGTGATTTCCCACTCCGCTTCCCGGATTGATACCGGTATCCGTCACCTGGATCGTACGGTTCAGCCGTTTCGTGCTCCTCGCTGCCAGCGCATCCACCGCGACCACCAGATCCGGCTTTGTCTCCTTTACAATGCTGTGAATGATCTCCTGCGTCTCCATGCCGGTCTGCGCCATCACGCCCGGCACAATGCTGCTGATCCGGTTCACCGTCTGTTTGCCAAATGCATATTTTCCATACTCTTTCACAACATGCCGCGTGATAAACAGATTGTCCACCACTCCAGGTCCCAGTGCATCCGGCGTCACCTCACGATTCCCAAGTCCGGCAATCAGCACCGAGAGGCTCTCCTTTTTTAACCGCACAAGCTGTCTGATCACCCGCGCAAGCTGTTCGGATACCTCTCTGTGGTAGTCCTCGTCCTCCTCATCCATATCTGCCGCCTCGATGGTGATGTATGTTCCCTTGGGTTTTCCCATTGTCTTTGCCCCGTTCTCCGTCTCGATCACAACCGTGCTGACCGTCAGGTTCGGGCTGAGTTTTTCCTCCAGGAAACGGACTCCCTTAAGTTCCACATGATCTTCCTGCATTTTTTCCTGTGTCTCCAATGCAAGATCGGTGCGTATCTGATACATAGTCTCCTCCATTTTTTGTATTCCTGCAGACAGGACATTTCTTTCTGTCTAGTCTGCCACAGAAAAAAAAAGTTATCCGCAAATTTTTCTGACAAATTTCAGCATTTTCTCTTGACAGGTCATGAAAAAGATCCTATACTATCATAGTATGTTTACATTGAACTGTCCGTGTCCGGCTTCGATGTACATTTCATTGTAACGATGCACTGCATGTGCCGTTACCAGTTAGAATCATAATCATAACAAATTGGAGGTGTACAGATTGGCTAACATTAAATCTGCTAAGAAGAGAATTTTAGTAACAGAGACAAGAGCTGCAAGAAACAAATCTATCAGAAGTGAAGTAAAGACAGCAATCAAGAAAGTTGAGGCTGCTGTTGCTGCTAACGATAAGGAAGCTGCTAAGGCTGCCCTTACAGTAGCTATTTCCACAATTGAGAGCGCTTCTTCCAAGGGCGTATATCACAAGAACAACGCTGGTAGAAAAGTTTCCCGTTTAACAAAGCTTGTTAACACGCTGGCTTAATTCCAGAGAATAGATCTTAACATACGGTCCTAACCCAACCGTATGAAAAACACCAGTACCGTCATACTGGTGTTTTTTTTATTTTTTCTGCTTTGCCGCACTGTAGCGGATGATAAACAGCTCCACTGCCATCTGATCGTTCATCCGTCCCGTCTTTACCGCTTCCTCCAGCGCCACACCGTCCTCCAACGCCTGTCTCAACTGCCCTGCGCCAAAACCGCGCGCCTGGGTGAGATTCCGCTTTACGGCAAACGGCGGAATCCCCGCCTTCTGTGCCATCGTCTGATTGTCAAATCCCTTGCCCGCCATATCCCGCAGATGAAGCAGAATCTGGAACTGTCTGGTAATCAGATACATGATACGCATCGGCGGTTCCTTGAGTGTCAGAAGGTCATAATACAGATCGAGCGCCCTGCGCTGGTTGTGTTCCGCGATCGCATTGACCATCTCAAAAATACGGTTCGTCGTCTGCTCTGTCGCAATCGCTTCCACATCCGCAGCCTCAATGACACTTTTGTCCATGGTATAACAGATCAGCTTTTCCAGTTCCCGGTCGATATTGCCCATATCCGATCCCGTCTTGCTCAAAAAAAGCTGCATCACCGATCCCGTAATATTCTTTCCCTCTTTTTTCAGGCGCGCCAGCACCCAGCGCGTAATCAGTTCTTCCGTCTGGGTGGCGAATTCCACTATTTTTCCAGCGTTCTTGACTGCCTTGTACATCTTGGAACGCTTGTCCACTTCCTCCTCCACAAACACGAAATAGGTGCTTGCAGCGGGCTGTGCCAGATACTCCGCAAGTTCATCGCAGGCATTTTTGAAAAAGCCGCTGTTCTCGATAAGAATGACTCTGCGCTCCGCAAAAAACGGAAGGGTCTCCGCAAGATCAATAACCTGCTTCGGGTTGATGTCCTTTCCCTCGAAGCGGTTAAAGTTCATATCGCCGTCTCCGCCCGACAGCATGCCGCCCATCCCGGAATCCTCTCCCGCCGCAGTGAGCGCGTTCTTTAACTTGTCCCGGTACTGGCGTTTCAAATAATCTTCCGTTCCATATAGTAAATAGATCTGTTTTAAATTTCCGGATCTGATATCTTCGTCAATTGTTTTCATAAAGGTTTCTGTCCTGTTCTGCCTGTCTTAAATAGTTTCAGCTGCTCCGGCATCATATACATATTACGCTCCGGCAAAAGTCCGGGCGTGGCGCGTTCTGCTGATCTCGCAGTGCACGTCCAAGAAATCCCTGATTTCTTGGACTGACGGGCATTCGCCCTATCATTCGTCAAAAATATCCGATGCATTGTGCAAGCACTGCATCGGATATTTTCTCCTTATGGCACTGCTCATTGCTTACGCACATTATATCATACCTTTACCAGTGCCGCAAACTTCCCTCACTGCCACCACTGTTCTTTTTCTTCCAGATACCCCCGGCAGACGGCTTGTCCGTCCGTCTTTTTGACGCACAGTCTGCCGCTTTCCATCGTATAATACACCTGGCTCCCCGCCTGCTGCATATGCCCGACAGCCTCCTTGGAGGGGTGTCCGTACCGGTTTGTTCTGCTGCACGACACCAGTGCGATCTCCGGTGCCAGCGACTCCAGAAACCCGGTGGAATTGGAATAGCGCGATCCGTGATGCGCCGCCTTATAAAAATCGATTTTCTGCACGTCAGCTCCCGTTTTTGTCTTCTGCAGCCAGGTCAGAATCTCCTCTTCCTGCGCCGCTCCAATATCTCCGGTAAAGACACCTGTAAAGTCATCCTCCTGATAAAAAAGCACCAGCGACTCCTCGTTTTTGTCCACAGACTGACCCCCAAACGCGGCCTCCGTTTCACCGGGATGCAGTGCCGTAAACGTTGCCTTTCCGAAATGCCAGATGTCACCTCGCCTCAGCCACACCACTTTTGTTCCCGCATCCTCTGCCAACGCTTCCAGTTCCTCCCAGTTTTCATCCCGCGGCATCTGTTCCGCCACTGCCAGATACTCCACGGGATATCCCGACGACAGTATCTCCCGCAGTCCGCTGATGTGGTCTTCATCGGTATGAGACACCACCCAGCAGTCAATCTTTTTGACCCCTTTGTACTTTAGAAACGGCAGAATCCGATAAATGCCCACCTTTCCGACATTGGAACTTCCTCCGTCCACAAACAGGTGGTACCCCTCCTTCGTCTGCAGATAGCAGCCGTCCCCCTGCCCGACATCCAGCATATCCAGTTCCGCCTCCCCGCTCCGCGGAACTCCCAATACGGCAAGCAGCAATAGTCCGGCAAGGAAAACGCCCGGATGTCCTCCATTCTTTTGCTCTGCCCTCCTGCCGTGTTCCTTTTCTCTTTCCCTTTGTTCGCTCTGCCAGTGCAATAAGCATGTTCCAGCTCCAAGAAACGCATAATATACCGCGATCTGCCAGCACTGCGGTCTTCCAACAATCCACATGGCGCCCGGAAGCATACCGGCAAGCGCACATATATGATTCCCCATAAAGAGTAGAATTCTGCATGGAAGAAGCACCTCTTTTGCCAATGTAAGCGACAGGAGTCCCACCATTCCGCCTGCCGCTCCGAATCCGAGCAGCACCCCCATCATCGGCAGCATGAGCAGATTGACAAAAACCGCATAGACCGGAATCTCATAAAAATACCATGCCACAAGCGGCAGTGTCGTAAACCAGACCGCCGATGCCGCAAAGATTTTTCCGCGCAGCGCCCCGATTCCTTTTTTCTCATAAGAGATGCTCTGTCCGACCCACACGACGCCAAGGATTGCGACAAAGGAAAAGCGGAATCCGGCATCCCAGAGCAGGCAGGGATTTTTCCAGAGAAGCGCCACTGCGGCAAATGCGAGCGCACAAAATGTATCATAGCTCCTCCCGATGACCTGTGCCCCCAGGAACAGCAGGAACATGAGAACCGCGCGTCTCACGGAAACGCCCCATCCAGCCATCCCGCCGTATCCGTACATCACTCCTGCCGCTGCAAGGGCAGCCATGCCAAACGGCAGTCCCGCTTTCTTTAACATCCGGTAGAGCGCCATCCCGATCACAGAGATATGAAGTCCGGAAATCGCCAGAATGTGCGACAATCCCCCGATCTGGTAGAGTCTCTTTGTCTCTGCATCCAAAAACTCCCTATCGCCGACGACCATCGTCGCCAGTATCCCTGCATCGCGCTCGCCCATCGTCTTAAGGTAGACCTCTTTAATCCGCTGCCCAAGCTGCCAGAGGGCTTCCGCCGTCTGCCTCTTCGCACACACCTTTCTATCAAGTGCCGCACCTTCCATCGCAAAATCAAATCCGCGCGCAAAATAATAAGCCTTCGCATCAAACGCACCCTCATTTGATGCCCGCTTCCATAATGTAATCTCTCCGTGATATATGAGAATATCTCCGATGGAACAATCATCGGAATCAGAATAGATCAGAACCCCACCGCACGATGCCGGTTCTGTCTGTAAGAAATTCGACGAATCCGTCCGAAACATACAGGACGTTAATTCATAGACATATCGATTTTTCTGTATCTGTTTTCCCGCAAGCTGTCCCTGTACGGTCACATACATGCCATCCTGCAGTTCTCCCAGATACGCCTGCCTGCTCTCCTCCGCCTTTAAATATCTTCCGCTTCCAAGAGCAAACATCAGCAAAAAAACTCCGGCGCCAAAAGCCGTTCTCTTTCTTTCCGCCGGGGAAATCCCGTCGCCCGGACGGTACCCGCCAGCAAAAATGCCGCCAAGGATTCCGCAGGCCAGGACGCCGCAGGCTAGCAATGCCCGCGCGAATACGCTCCAGCCGTATGCCGCCGCAAGGATCCCCGACAGAACGCCCGCTGCGCCAAGACACAAAGGCCGTTTTGTCACACACTTCCCCCTTTAATCCGTTTCGGTAGGTTCCTCCGTTTCCGAAAAGGCGCTCTCTGCCCCCGTGACATAATCCATATTGCGGTCATACATATCCGCAAGCGGGAAATTGTCGCGGTAGACTCCGCTCGTATCGCCGTTGACGGAAATCTGAACCTTGCTGATCGTGGAAAGCTCCGACAGGGAATCCACGATCGAATAGATAACGATTCCCTCGTTTACTTTGTAATCCTGATTCTTGAACGCCTCATCCAGGCTGACGTAGCAGACGCCGTCCACCACCGACACAGAGACAAGCTTGGTCCCCTCCGGAATCGCAGACTTTGCATCCTTGGTCTTCGGACCGTCTAAAAGCTGCTCCATAATCAGTTTTTCCATGGAAATATTGCTGCTGTAGTAGACATCCTCGCGCACTTCCTTGACCAGACCGTCTCCATCCAGATTGGAAAAATACAGCGTGAGTGTTGTATTCTGAATGGAATTGATCTGCTCTCCCGGATTTTCGATAAAGCTGTCCTGATTCATGGTACCGACAAGATTCCCCTTCGCATCCGTAAGCGGTGCGTCTCCAATGTAAAATGCCACGCAGTCCACCCCGTCGATCTGTGTCATCGTCCGAACAACCGCCGCCCGGCACAGTACCTCATCGACAGCACTCATTTTGCTGTAATCCTCATCAAAATGCAGGGTTAAAAGCACACCGTCCAGTGAATAATTCGTGATTTCCACATCATTTGGAATCGGCTTCCGGTAATCCACATTGTCCGAATCCGAACTCAGTTTCGCAAGGAACTCCTTGATCATTCCGTCGGTATCGGTTGCCGAAGGCTCATAAGGTTCTTCCACCAGACGGTTCTTGTCCTTATTCAGATATTCGATATGATAGGCACTCTGCTCCGTCTGCCTGCCGCACGCCGCGAGCGAGCCTGACGGGAACATCAGACATGCCAGTCCCAGACATATTAACTTTTTTCTCCATCGATAAGCTTCTCGGCTCATAGACTCTCCCTTATCTAAGAAATATAATTCAGCGGAATTCTGACGTTGAAAATCGTTCCCTCTCCCACGGTACTGAACACCTTGATGGCTCCGCGGTGCATCAGAACCGCGCTCCTCGTAATGGCAAGTCCAAGTCCCGTTCCGCCGATCTCCCTGGAATGAGACTTGTCCACACGGTAAAAGCGCTCATAAATATGCTCTAACGACTCCTCCGGAATACCGATTCCGCAATCCTCCACTTTCAGATAAAAATACTGGTGATCGGCATTCAAAGAGACATGTACCCATCCGTCCGGTCGGTTATATTTGACTGCATTTTCGATCAGGTTGGTAAAGGCAAGCGTAATCTTTACCTCATCCACATCCGCACTGACCGGTCGGAAACTCTCCAACACCAGCTCGATATTCTGCTTTTCCGCAATCGGCTTTAAGCGCTTTAAAATCTGCTCTAACAGTTCGTTGATGTTGACATTCGTGATGTTTAAATCTCCCGCAGACTTATCCATCTTTACCAGAGACAGCAGATCATTGATGATCTTCGTCTCACGGTCCACCTCGTTGCCGATATCCGACATGAATTCCTGATACAGCTCCACCGGTGCGTCCTCCATGCTGTTGATGGAATCCGCCAGCACCTTCATGGAAGTCAGCGGCGTTTTCAGCTCATGCGAGACATTGGACACAAATTCCTGTCTCGAATCATCCAACACCTTCATGCGCCCCAACATCTTATTGAACTTTTCACAGATCTGCCTGGTCTCGGTGTAAGCGTTAATTTTTAATGCGTCATCCCCATATCCCGTCTGAATCTCCTCGATCGACTTTGCCATGGCATGGAACGGCGCCACAAGATGAATCGCGATAAACGTTCCCGCAAAGATGATCGCCACGATCGCAATCAGTTCCATGACAAGCGTATTGCGCGCCAGATATTCCAGATTCAGATTGATGCTGTCGGTCGAAACGCTCACCATAATCACACCGATCGTCCGCTTGTTCTCCGTCTCCGGGTCCACATGCACCAACGGAATCGTCATTTCAATGTAACGGTTCTGGGAATCATATTTGCTGATTTCCTCCCCCTGGATACTCTTGATCACTTCCTCGGAAATAATCGTCTTTCCGGTGTCAAGATTGTAGGTATCCTTTATGATATGGAACTCCTCATCGATAATCATGACACGCCCGTCATAGATCGTTGACAGCTGCTCTAACTGCACGTTGATCGCAGACTCACTCTCCGCATTATTCAGATAATCATTGGAAACGATCTGATTGGCGAGAATCTTCGCCTGGCTTAGAATCTCACTCGTGCGGATCGACACCGCACGGTTTTCATAAGAGCCGAGCATCCCGGCACGCAGCAGGACGCTCGGTACAATTCCGATCAGAATGCAGAGAAGAATCAGTCTGCACTTAAGACTTTTGAGAAAATCGGTTAATTTTTTAAATTTAGACATTGTGTACACCCGTTAATTCTGTGAATAATAGTACCCGACGCCCCACTTTGTGTGAACGTATTTCGGTTCGCTCGGATTGCTCTCGATCTTCTCCCGAAGACGCCGCACATGCACATCCACCGTTCTGACATCCCCCGGATACTCATAGCCCCATACAAGATTTAAAAGATTCTCTCTTCCGTATACCTTGTTGGGGTTATTCACGAGCAGCTCTAAAAGGTCGAACTCCTTTGCAGTGAGATTGACCTCCCTGCCGAGAATAAACAGCCTTCTGCTCTCGCAGTCCAGCTTTAAGTCTCCCGCCTCGATCACCTTGGATTCTTCTTTCCTGGGCTGCGATGCGGCAGTTCTTCTCATGATGGCTTTGATTCTCGCCTTCACTTCCAGAATATTGAACGGCTTTGTGATATAGTCATCTGCGCCGTACTCCAGTCCGAGAATCTTATCCATGTCATCGCCCTTGGCTGTGAGCATGACAATCGGCATATTGGAAAACTCGCGGATATGCTGGCACACTTCGAATCCATCCATCTTCGGCAGCATAATATCCAGCAGAATCATGTCGTATGCATTCTCTGTCGCCATCTTAAGCGCTTCCTCACCGTCGTAGGCGCAATCCACTTCCATGCCGTCCTGCTCCAGACTGAAACGGATTCCCTTTACGATTAACTTTTCATCATCCACCACAAGAACTTTTTTCGCCATTTATTTCACCTTTATCTGATCTCTGATCCGATTATACAATCCCTCTTTGATTCCATCTACATTCATAATCTCTTCAACGGAAGAAAATTCTCCGTGCGCATCCCGGTAGTTTACAACCGCCTGCGCCTTGGTCTGTCCGATCCCGGAAAGCGTCATAAGCTCTGCCAGCGACGCCGTGTTGAGATTCAGACGTCCGTCTTCCGGAGACAATGCCGTCCCTCCCGAAGTTCCCTCACCGTTCCTGACACTGCTGTCCGCAGAAGTCACACTTCCTCCCGCAGAAACTGCACTGCCGCCCGCAGAAGTCATACTGCCCGTCATCCCGGCTGCTTCTTCGCTGTCAGGAATATACACCATGAGTCCGTCGTATACGCTCTCCGCAAGATTGACTGCGCACGTCCCGGCATCCGCCGTCATGCCGCCTGCCATCTCGACCGCCTCATAGATGCGGTCTCCAGGCTCTAACACGTACACGCCCGGCTCTGCCACCTCTCCGCAGACATAGACATAACATTTTCCCGACGCACGGTCTGCCTTATCAGCATCTTCCGTCGTCTCCGGTGCAAGAGCTGCCTCAGCCGCCCATTCCTCACCGGAAACCTCCGGCAGATCCACACTTCCCGTCTGCTCCCCGCCGGAAACGTCCAGTATATCCAGACGCTCCCCAGCCTCCGTTTCTTCTGTCTCCTGCACATTCCCGGTATCCTGCGAGACTTCCGTCTCCAGATAAACCTCGTTCTGACTGCCACATCCCGCCATAAAAATGCACAGAATCATGCCAGCCCCTATCTTCTTCCATGTTCGTATCATAAGCATTCTCCTTCTTCTATATAAAAGGAGTCCTCAATGCCCGATATTCATATTCTAACGAAATTTTACAGCCGTGACAAGAGTGTTTCAGAAATATTTCAAAATTGTTTCTTCCAATGTTACCCAGAAATTTTTGGCATCCTTGGAATCCGGCATTAAAACTGCCCCCTCATACGCGTCCAACGCCGTCTGCTCCACGGTATCCGGCGTCTCTGACGGAATCACGGAGTAATGCCCCGACAATCCATGCAATTCGTCCGCCATGCCGACTGTCACAAACTGTGCAAAATCTGCCGCCGCTGCACTGTCTTTTGTATAATCATTGACCACTATCATATCGGTAGACGCACATGTCGCCGCCGAGAGCGTATCGCTCAACTCCGGCATCTGCATCAGCCCGTAGTCATATCCGTCCAGCTGCCAGAGTGTATCAGTATCCAGGATTGCCGAAAGAGTCCGCCCTTCCCGGAAATTGTTCACGATATGCTGTTCGGACACCTGATCCGCATCAATGGAAAAAGATGCCAGTATCGTGTCAAAATACTCCAGATCCTGCTGATAGAGCGTATCATCGTAGGTGATATCCAATTCGTCCGATCCTCTCTTTGCGAACGTGACGCTGTTGCCGACAAACGGAAAATCATAGAACGCATCCTTGACATCCCACTCCAGCAGATATTCCACATTCTCTGCCGGCTCGTTCTCATTGGAATAGTCGATGATTGCCTGCAGTGATGCCGGCGCCTCGGTAAAATAATCCGTCTGGTAAATAAACACGCACGCATCGTAGGACAGCGGATACCCGAGCACGCGCTCTTCGTAGGTCGCCGCCTCGACTGCCTTTTCCAACACGCCGTTTTCCGACGGATCCGTCTGATTCACGGAAACAAGACCATAGAGGTATGCTTCCTCCAGATTGTCCCCCGGTAAGAGGTAAACATCCGGAAATGCATCATCCTGCATGGTCTTATCGTAAATAGTTCCAAGATAATCAATGGTATCCTGATACTGCACGGCTACTTTTTTCCCTGTCTTAGCGTAATAACGCACAGCCGCCTCGGAAAAAAAGTCTGCATAGCTGTCATCCGCATACCACAGCGTAAGGTCTGCCGGTGCGCTCCGGTAAGCTTCATCCGCCGCCGTTTCTCCCGTCTCCGTGGAGGGCACACCATCCCCGCTGCTGCCGCATCCCGCTGTATTCATAACAGCCATTCCTGTCATTCCAAGCACAACGACAAGTCCTGCCGCCGTCAGTCTTTTGTATAATCGTTTCATTTTATTTCCCTAATCCGTTTTTTGTATTCTCATTATCAGGGAATTACATCTCTGCCAGAACCGCATCCAGCTTCTCTGCCATCTCATCCACATGCTCTTTCCCGATAATCAGTGGAGGTACAAAACGAAGCACATCGGCGCCTGCCGTGATCACGACAAGTCCGTGTTCCAATGCTGCTGACGCAATTTTTCCAACCGGTTTCTCACACACAACGCCCTGCATCAGTCCCAGACCTCTGCGCGCCGTAAGGAAATCATACTTTTCCACAAGCGCATCCAGCTTCTGCTCCAGATATGGCGTGATCTCTTTTACATGCTCTGTAATCCGATCCCGCTCCATCATCTTAAGCACGGTGTCAACTGCTGCTCCGACAAACGGGTTGCCGCCGTAAGTCGTCCCGTGATCGCCCGGTGCCAGCGACTTTTCCGCCACGCGCTCGGTCATCAGGAATGCTCCCACCGGAACACCGCATCCAAGCGCCTTCGCGCTGGTCATAATGTCCGGTTTCACACCGTAGTGCTGCCATGCGAACATCTCGCCGGTGCGTCCCATGCCGCACTGGATCTCATCTAAGATCAGCAGAATGTCATGCTCATCGCAGAGTGCTCGCACCCCCTGAAGGAATTCGTCGGTTGCGGGGTAGATTCCACCCTCGCCCTGTACCGTCTCCAAAATAATAGCACAGGTTTTCTCATTTATCAAAGCTTTTACGCTGTCTAACTGATTAAATTCCGCGAAACGGATTCCCGGGATCAGCGGTTCAAACGGCTCCTGGTAATGTTTGTTGCCGGTTACCGAGAGTGCTCCGAGACTTCTGCCGTGGAACGAATGATTCATGGCAATGATCTCATGCCCTGCATGGCCGTCCCTGGTGTACGCGTATTTCTTTGCGGCTTTTAAGGCTCCCTCGATTGCCTCCGTGCCGCTGTTCGTAAAGAAGACGCGATCCATCTGGCTTGCCTTTAAGACACGTTTTGCCGCACTTGTGATCGGCTCGTTGTAAAACAGGTTGGACGTGTGCATCAGCTTATCCACCTGCGTCTTTAACGCCTCGCTGTACTCCCTGTTATGATACCCAAATGCCTGCACGGCGATTCCCGCCGCAAAATCCAGATATTCTTTTCCGTCCGTGTCATACAGGTATACGCCCTCCCCGTGGTCAAACACCACCGGAAAGCGGTTATAGGTATGGAGAATGCTCTCCTCCGCCTCTTTCATGCATGTCTCTTTATTCATTGTAATACCTCTTCTCTTTCTCACTAAGGATCGCCGTACCGATACCTCTGTTGGTAAAGATCTCAAGGAGCAAACAATGTGCGATCCGCCCGTCTAAAATATGTACTCTGGACACGCCGTTTTCAATGGCGTCGATGCAGTTGTTCAGTTTCGGCAGCATACCGCCCCCGATAAAGCCGTCGCCGATCAATGCTCTCGCCTCATCGATGGTCAGTTCCGAGATGAGCGTGCTCTTGTCCGAAGGATCCTTGTATACACCCTCAATGTCCGTCAAAAATGCAAGCTTCTCCGCGCTGACCGCCTTTGCAATCGCACAAGCCGCATCATCCGCGTTGATATTGTAGCTGTTGTAGGCATCATCCATTCCGACCGGACACACGATCGGCAGAAAATCCTTCTCCAGAAGATCGTAGAGGATCTTCGGATTGACCTCCGTGATCTCGCCGACAAATCCGATGTCCTCCCCGTTGGAATATTTTTTCTCCACCTTGAGCAGTCCGCCGTCCTTGCCGCTGATACCGATTGCATTGACACCCAGCTCTTCCACCAGCTTGACCAGAGATTTGTTGACCTTATTTAAGACCATCTCCGCAATCTCCATCGTCGCCTCATCCGTCTTGCGGAGTCCGTTGACAAACACCGGCTCCATGCCGACTTTTCCAACCCAGCGGCTGATCTCCTTGCCTCCGCCGTGCACGATGATCGGCTTGAATCCAACCAGTTTTAAGAGGGTCACATCCTGGATCACATGGCGCTTTAACTCCTCGTCCACCATGGCGCTTCCGCCGTACTTTACCACAATGATCTTGCGGTTAAAACGCTGTATATAAGGGAGCGCCTCGATCAGCACTTCCGCCTTTGCCAGAATTTCCTGCATACTTTTCTCGTCCATTTTCTCTCCACTCTCCCTAAATTTTTACGTCTCTGCTTAGGAACGGTAATCCGCGTTGATCTTGACATAATCATATGTCAGATCACAGCCCCACGCCGTCGCCTCCGCCGTGCCCATCTTGATATCCGCGATCGCCGTCACCTCCGGCTCCGAGAGGATCTTCGTCGCCTCCTCCTCGCTGTAGTCAAGTGCCACGCCGTCCTTTATGATCTGCATTTTTCCTGCCGCACTCTCAAAGAACAGATCCACCTTCTCCGGATCAAACTGTGCGCCCGAGTAACCCATCGCACAGAGAATTCTTCCCCAGTTTGCATCGTGTCCGTAGATTGCCGCCTTGGTCAGATTCGATGTGATGACCGACTTGCTGATGATCTTCGCCTGCTCCTTCGTCTCTGCTCCGATGACCTTCACCTCAAACAGCGCCGTGGCTCCCTCGCCGTCGCCCGCCATCTGCTTCGCCAGATATTCATTGACTGTCCGCAATGCCTCGCAGAACCTGTCGTAATCCTCATTTTTCTCTGAAATGACCGGATTCTCCGCCATCCCGTTCGCTAAAAGCAGACAGGTATCATTGGTGGAAGTGTCGCCGTCCACGGAGATCATATTATAGGTGTCGCAGACATCTGCCTGCAGCGCTTCTAAAAGCAGGGGCTGTGCGATCGCCGCATCCGTTGTCACAAAACTCAACATCGTGCACATGTTCGGATGAATCATGCCCGAGCCTTTGCACATGCCGCCGATCGTAACAGGAACGCCGCCAAGCATGACTTCCACCGCAATCTCCTTCTCGTGGGTATCCGTCGTCATGATCGCCTGTGCCGCCGCATGACCGCTCTCTGTCTCACCCGACAATGCCGGAACCATCGCCTCAATTCCCGCACAGATGCGCTCCATCGGAAGCTGCATGCCGATCACTCCGGTCGATGCCACGAGCACCTGATCTTCCGGAACTGGAAGCAGTTCACCGACTTTTTCCGCCGTCTGTCTGCAGTAGCGCATTCCCTCCTCGCCGGTACACGCATTGGCAATCCCCGCATTAATCACAACCGCCTGCGCCTTTTTGCTCTCGTATACAATCTTCTGATCCCACTTTACCGGGGCAGCCTTCACCAGATTCGTGGTAAAAGTTCCCGCCACCGCACAGGGAACCTCGCTGTAGAGCATTGCCATATCCTGTCTGTTCTGATATTTGATACCGGCCGCCGTGCTGGCAGCACAAAATCCTTTTGCGGCGGTCACTCCGCCCTTTATCATCTTTATCATTCCGCACTCCTTTTCTTCCTATGGATTATAGGTCGTGATATTGTCCTCATTTGTGACGTATTCGTAATAGTTGACATCCTCGCGGAAAGTCCACCCGAGTCCCTGCCAGAAACGGTTTCCGACTTCATTTTTCTTGAATGCAATCAGGTTGATCTTGTTGATATGCTCTGCCGCAAGCGCATCCACGCAGGCACCCACAAGTTTCTGTCCGATCCCGTGCTTGCGGTACGCCTCCTGCACGCATACATGATACAGGCAGCCTCTTCTTCCGTCATGTCCGCAAAGAATCGCGCCCACAATCTTTCCCTCCGCCACCGCTACCATGCTGGTGGTCGGATTACGTCTTATAAAACGCTCCACGCCCTCTCTGGAATCATCGATGCTGCGGATTCCAAACCCGTGAATCTCCATCCATAACGCATGTACCGCTTCAAAATCATCCATTGTCATCACGCGGATGACCGGTTCTGTCTCTTTCATACTTCCATCTCTTCTCTTTATCATTTCCGGTTCATTTTCCCGCTGCTTCCTTCCGTGGAAAATCCTTCCCGGGTTCTGTTTTCGCTCTGTATCTACGGGAACATCGGCACCAGACAAAGCCCTTCCGCCTCATCAAATCCAAACAGCAGATTCATGTTCTGCACTGCCTGTCCGGCCGCACCCTTGACCAGATTGTCAAGCGCTCCCATCATCACGATTCTGCCCGTGCGCTCATCGATCTTAAAACCGATATCCACATAATTGCTTCCCTCGACCCATTTGGTCTCCGGGCACGCATCCTTCGGAAGCACGCGGACGAACTTTTCCTTCGCATAATACTTATCGTAAGCCGCCTTGATCTCCTCGTAAGAAGGAAGACTTCCGTCCGCCTTTTTCGTCAGGGTGGCATATTCTGTCGCCAGAATTCCGCGGTTCATCGGCACCAGATGCGGCGTAAAATTCACAACAACCGGTCTGCCTGCCGCGTAGCCGAGCTGCTCTTCGATCTCCGGTGTATGTCTGTGGCTCGTGACACCGTACGCCTTCATATTCTCATTGACCTCACAGAACAGATTCGGCAGCTTCGCACCGCGCCCTGCGCCGGAGGTACCGGACTTTGCATCAATGATAAGGGTATCCGGATCGATCAGCCCTTCCTTCACCAGCGGATATGCCGTCAGAATCGAACAGGTTGTGTAGCAACCCGGATTGGCAACCAGTCTGGCATTTTTCACTTTATCGCGGTTCACTTCGCAAAGGCCGTACACCGCCTCCCCGATAAACTGCGGGCTCTTATGCTCGATCTTGTACCATTTCTCATACACCGCAACATCCTTGATACGGAAATCCGCGGACAGATCGATGATCTTTGTCTTCTCAAGAAGTTCTTCGTTTAAGACGCCTGCCAGAAATCCCTGCGGCGTCGCCGTAAAGATCACATCCACCTGCTCTGCCAGTGCTTCCATATTGTCGTCCATACACACGTCGTCCACGATCTCAAACATGTTCTGATATACTTCTGCGTATTTCTGATCTATATAACTTCTGGAACCGTACCATTTGATTTCCACTTCTCTATGTCCCATCAGAAGACGCACCAGCTCATTTCCCGCATAACCGGTCGCACCTATGATTCCTGCCTTTATCATGTTCGTATTCCGCCTTTCCTTTTCCTGCAAAAAATCTTTTCACACTATATCACTATATTAGTCTACCTCTTTGCCATAGTAAAGTATTTTTTGTCCGCTTTTTAGAAATATTCTTGCATAATTATACATCCGTTTTTTCTTTTATGCAAGCACTGTTTTACTATTTATGCAACGTTTTTCTTGTTTTGGATTTCTTTTTTCCTTAATTTATATAGGTTTTCCCTATTTTTATTCTGTATGCTTTGTACATGTATATGCATTTTTATTTGAAATATATGTATATTTTTTCACTTGCTTTTCCGTTGCATATGTTGTATATTGATTGCAGTTAATGATTTACAGAAAGGAAAAAAAGCCCATGAAAGAAAAAGTTATCTTAGCTTACTCCGGCGGTCTGGACACCACCGCCATCATTCCCTGGTTGAAGGAGAATTACGATTACGAAGTCATCTGCTGCTGCATCGACTGCGGTCAGGAGGAAGAACTGGACGGTCTGGAAGAAAGAGCCATCTCCTGCGGAGCTTCCAAGCTTTATATCGTCGACATCATCGACGAATTCTGCGATGACTACATCATGCCGTGCGTACAGGCGAATGCCATCTACGAGAACAAATATCTGCTCGGCACTTCCATGGCACGTCCGTTAATCGGCAAGAAGCTGGTTGAGATCGCAAGAAAAGAAGGCGCTACCGCCATCTGCCACGGCGCTACCGGAAAAGGAAACGACCAGATCCGTTTTGAGCTTGCCATCAAGGCACTCGCTCCAGATCTCAAGATTATCGCTGCATGGAGAGACGACAAATGGACCATGCAGTCCCGCGAGGATGAGATCGCATACTGCCAGGCACACGGCATTCATCTTCCGTTCTCCGCAGACACCAGCTACAGCCGCGACCGCAACATCTGGCATATCAGCCACGAGGGTCTTGAACTCGAGGATCCTGCCTGCGAGCCGAACTACGATCACCTTCTGGTACTCGGCGTCTCCCCGGAAAAAGCTCCTGAGGAGGGCGAGTATGTGACCATGACCTTCGAGAAAGGTGTTCCGACCTCCGTCAACGGCAAGAAGATGAAGGTTTCCGATATTATCCGTGAGTTGAACCGTCTCGGCGGCAAGCACGGCGTCGGCATCATCGACATCGTGGAGAACCGTGTTGTCGGCATGAAATCCCGCGGTGTCTATGAGACTCCTGGCGGAACCATTCTGATGGAAGCACATCAGCAGCTCGAGGAGCTGGTACTTGACCGTGCTACCATGGAAGTGAAGAAAGATATGGGCAACAAGCTCGCTCAGATCGTATACGAGGGCAAATGGTACACTCCTCTCTGCGACGCAGTGAGAGCATTTGTCACCTCCACACAGGAATATGTGACCGGTGAAGTCAAGTTCAAGCTTTACAAGGGCAACATCATCAAAGCTGGTACAACATCTCCATATTCATTATACAACGAATCAATCGCATCATTCACAACTGGTGACCTCTATGACCACCACGATGCTGACGGATTTATCAACCTCTTTGGTCTTTCACTTAAGGTAAGAGCTATGAAGAAGCTTGAGAACGAAAAGAAGAATAACAAATAATACTTTAAAAAATATTATATAACAAGTATTATAAAACAAAATCAGGAGCTGCCACATATATATGTAGCAGCTCCATTTTTCATCTTTTATAATGTTTTATGAGTTTTTATAAGCTCTTATAAACTCTAATAAACTCTTATCAAACATTAATCTCAGATATTTCTATATTCTTTTTCTCCTGTTTTTCACAACCATTCCATATATCAAAGTAATAACATAAGAAGCTGCTGCCAGTATACACATAACACCCATAACCCTATAAGCAATCTGAGTATCTATAAACACAGTTCTTCCTAGATATCTGTTACTTACAGCCGCCATACATCTGTTTCCAATTATATTTGCAATAAAAATATATATACCACCTGTTATGACAAATATACATGGGAGTGTGTACCTTACAACCCTGACAGGATTAAATGCAATGATAACAATCAATAATGTGATATATATTAAAAGCATCAATATCTTAAACACAACAGACGTTATTATTCCATATACCTTTATAAGCGGCTGCAGACGATAAGATATATCACCATATATACCACTGGCATAATTATTTATAGCCTCATTTGCAGCATTTTTACTATAGCTAAGAGCTGCCCTGACTATTGTTTCCTGTATATTTCCCATATTGATATTAGATGCTATTTTGTTATATGTCATATCCATAAGCTCATCCAGCTCTGCATCTATATTAATCTCTATATCATCAAAGGATTTTTCTTTAAGCATCCCGTCAACCATAGCCGTTGTATATTTCTGTGCTATTCTGTCTACTATCTTAGAATCCTCTATACTTGTCTGAATTCTGGATAACGCCTCCATATTATCCCCAAGTGAATCAAAAACAGTATCCATAAAACGGTGCGATATAGCAGCTGACAGTCCTGCATCCTTTAACATGCTTGAGACATACATAGGTGCCGTTACACATACAATAAGTATAAGACCTGCTATTACAGATATTAAACCAACACCTATCTGTGTCCATCTATGAGCAGTATCCCTGTATTGTCTGTATCCATATGACATATATATTCCTTCTTTCTGTTTAGATATAACAATTCCGTAATCTTCCTACGCAATCACATTAAAACAATCACATTAACATAATCATATTAACACAATTATATTAATACAACCATAAAAAAATGTAATAGATTTAGTGCTTTCTTACATTTTCCTGAATCTGTTATACCGCTGTCTTGCAAGTTCTTCCTTGTCCATATCAATATATCTGTACATAAAATCACATATCATGCGTTTCATATATAATGTCACTCTTTTTATATTATTTTCATTTATAACCGGATATTCCGGAATGACCTTCTCTATTATGCCAAGCTCATATAAATCTGCTGCCGTCAGCTTCATTATTTCCGCAGCCTCTTTTGCTTTCTTAGAATCCTTCCACAGTATCGATGCAAAGCCTTCTGGTGAAAGTATTGAATATATGGAATTCTCCATCATCCATACCTCATTGGCAACACCTAGTGCAAGTGCACCACCGCTTCCACCTTCGCCAGTTACTATTGACAATACCGGAACTGTAAGACTGCTCATTTCATACAGATTCTTTGCTATAGCTTCTCCCTGGCCTCGCTCTTCTGCACCAAGACCGCAATATGCTCCTGGAGTGTCTATAAAACATATAACCGGTCTGTTAAATTTTTCAGCCTGCTTCATAAGCCTTAGTGCCTTTCTATACCCTTCGGGATTAGGCATTCCAAAGTTTCTTGATATATTCTCTTTAGTAGTCTTACCCTTCATATGTCCTATGACTGTTACAGGAATGCCGCCAAATGTTGCGATTCCACCTATTATTGCTTTATCATCACAAAAGTTTCTGTCACCATGAAGTTCAAAAAAATCTTTAGTTATTTTTTCTATGTAATCTGCGGCATTAGGTCTTTCACTGCTTCTTGCTATTTCAACCTTTTCCCATACATCATACTCATTATACAGATTATTATCAGCCTCAGCCTTTTTTTCTTCTTCTCTATCTATCTTTTTGAAATATATATTATCAAGATACTCAAGATACTTCTTCATAATATCTGAATTGCTCCGGTATGTATCCACATTTTCTTTAACTTCTGTATAAGCTCCACTGTACTTATGTATGTCAAGCAGATGCGCAAGTGTCTTCTTTAGCTCATCCCTTTTAACTATCGCATCCACAAAGCCGTGCTCTAACAGAAATTCAGCTCTCTGAAACCCTTCTGGCAGTTCCTGTCCTATAGTCTGTCTGATAACTCTTGGTCCTGCAAAACCTATAAGGGCACCTGGCTCTGCAAGTATAATATCTCCAAGCATAGCAAAGCTTGCAGTTACACCTCCAGTTGTAGGGTCAGTAAGAACAGTGATATATAAAAGTCCTGCCTCATCATGTTTTTTTAATGCGGCACTTATCTTTGCCATCTGCATAAGAGATACTATTCCCTCCTGCATCCTGGCTCCGCCTGAGCATGTAAATATAATAACCGGCAGCTTCTGCTCTGTAGCCTTCTCAACTGCCCGTGTAAGCTTTTCACCTACAACTTCGCCCATGCTGCCCATAAGAAATCTTGTATCACAAACACCTATAACAGCTTTGCTGCCATCTATCTTTCCAACACCGGTTATTACTGCCTCATCAAGATTTGTTTTTCTTTTAAGATTCTGGATTTTCTCCTCATAACCTGGGTATTCACATGGATTGCTCTCTTCAATGTTAGTATCCCATTCTGAAAATGTATTCTTATCCACTACCATGGATATCCTTGTTCTGGCATCCAGCTTCATATAATATCCACATTCCGGACATACACAATTATTCAGATACATGTCCTCTGTTAAAATTATTTTTGAACAAACCGGACATTTCGTATATAATCCATCTGGAACATTTATATTACTGCTATCCAGATTGTTGATTTTATTTTTATGGATATTCTTTTTAAACAAGCCTTTTATCTGCATATAAATCCTCATTTCCACGCACTCTTACTGTGCATAACGAACAACTATTTTTTACATACCTGTGGATACTCCTCTGGTATGAAATCTGTACTGACATCACCTTTAATAAACTTCTCATTCTGGCATATATCATACATAAAATCTGTATTTGTTGTGACACCTTCAATAATAATCTCGCCAAGGACACTTCTCATCTTCTCAATCACTGTTTTCCTGTCGTTTGCATATGTCATAACCTTCATTATCATGGAATCATAAAAAGGAGGTATCGTATATCCACTATAAACTGCAGTATCTATTCTTACACCATTACCACCTGGTATATGTATATTCTTTATTGTTCCCGGATTAGGTGCAAAGTTCTTTTCAGGGTTTTCAGCATTGATTCTTATTTCCATGGCAGCACCATGTATCCTTACATCCTCCTGCTTAATACCAAGACTTTCGCCGGCTGCTATCTTTATCTGTTCCTTTATAAGATCAACACCTGTCACAAGTTCCGTTATACCATGCTCGACCTGAATACGGGTATTTACCTCCATAAAGTAATAATTGTCGTTTTTGTCAAGAAGAAACTCAACTGTTCCTGCATTTTCATAGTTAACTGCCTTAGCCACTGCCACTGCAGTATCTCCCATTCTCTTTCTTAATTCATCATTCAACGCAGGAGAGGGTGATTCCTCAACTAACTTCTGGTGATTTCTTTGTATTGAACAATCTCTTTCACCAAGATGAATTGTATTTCCATATTTATCAGCTAATATCTGGAACTCTATATGTCTTGGCTTTTCTATATATTTTTCTATATACATTGTGCCATCAGCAAAGCCATTCACAGCTTCTCTCTGTGCGTTATCGAATTCCCTTTTAAAATCTTCTTTTGTATATACAACACGCATCCCCTTGCCACCGCCGCCAAGTGCAGCTTTAACCATAACAGGATAACCTATATTGTCTGCAAGCTCTTTTCCTCTTTCTGCATCCATAACTGGTTCTTTGGTTCCTGGAATAACTGGAATACCTGCTGATATCATTGTATTTCTTGCTTCCTGTTTATTACCTGTTTTCTCTATGATATCTGAATCTGGACCTATAAATGTGATGTTACATTTTTCACATAATGATGCAAACTTACTGTTTTCAGAAAGAAATCCAAAGCCTGGATGTATTGCATCTGCATGTGTAGCTACTGTTGCACTCAATATTCTTTCCATATTAAGGTAACTATCCTTAGCTGCTGCCTTTCCTATACATACACTCTCATCAGCCAGCTGCGTATGAAGTGCTTCCTTATCCGCCTCAGAATATACTGCAACTGTCTGTATACCCATTTCCCTACAGGCTCTTATTATTCTAACAGCTATTTCGCCTCTGTTCGCTATCAATATCTTATTAAACACAGCTTCATCTCCTTATAATCATTCCATAATCCACATATTATATTTATAACATCAGACGGATTAACCTACCATAAATGTAAGCTCTGCTGTAAGTGCAACCTCGCCATCTACCGTCGCAACAGCCTTTCCCACGCCAACTGGTCCTTTTTTCTTTATAATCTCACATTCCATCTTAAGTTTATCACCAGGAACTACTTTTCTTTTAAATCTTGCATTATTAACTGCACCAAAATATGCTGTTTTACCTTTGTTTTCTTCCAGCGAAAGTATCGCAACAGCGCCTACCTGTGCGCATGCCTCTATCTGAAGGACCCCCGGCATAACAGGCTCAGCTGGAAAATGTCCTGCAAAATAAGGCTCATCATATGTAATACACTTATATCCTGTTGCCTTTATTCCAGGCTCAAGTTCATCTATCGTATCCACAAGCAGAAAAGGATGTCTGTGTGGTATAATATCCATTATTTCCTTTGTTGTAAACATACTTAACTCCTTATATTAAATAATCGAATTTCATATATATAATGTCGGTATCAAAAACCCATGCCTTTGATACCGACGTATTGTCAGACTGGTTTTATAACAAACATAGGCTGTCCATATTCAACCATCTGTTCATTATCTACAAGAATATCAGTAACCACACCATCATAATCACTTTCAATCTCATTCATAAGCTTCATTGCTTCTACTATACCGATTACCTGACCTTTTTTAACCCTGTCACCTATTGCTACATATGCATCAGCTTCCGGAGATGCTGAACTGTAAAATACACCTACAAGTGGTGAATTAACAGTAAGCACATTATCATCAGAAGTTTTAATATCCGATTTATTCAATCCTGATTCATTGCCGTTATCGCTATTAACTATATCATCAGCACCGGCAGTTTCTTTAACAGCTGCCCTGTCACTTCTGTCAGCGCCAAGCGAAAGCTTAGTGTCGCCATCTTCCATGCTAAAGCTTGTAAGTGAAGATTCTGATACAGCATTAATGAGCTTTATTACATTTTCTAATTCCATATATTATCTCCATTTCTTCATGACCTTTTATTCATATTCTGGTATTCCATATATCTCACCAGCAATCTACTTATGTACTTTAAGCGTTCATCATATTATGAATACTTTCTTACTATAAGAGTTGCATTATGTCCACCAAAACCAAGAGAATTCGTCATGACTACATCAACGTCCTTTTCGATTCCTTCATCCTTGACATAATTAAGATCCATTTCTTCCTCTGTTTCTGATAGTCCTACATTTGGATGTATATAACCATCCTGGATTGACTTGACACAGGCTATGAACTCAACTGCGCCCGCTGCACCAAGCAGATGTCCAACCATGGATTTTGTTGAACTTACAGGCACATTGTAAGCTGCATCCTTAAGTGCCAGCTTGATCGCCCTTGTCTCAAAAAGATCATTATGATGGGTACTTGTTCCATGTGCATTTATATAATCGATATCATCTGGTTTTACTTCTGCTTCCTTCATGGCACTTGTCATAGCATATGCAGCTCCACTTCCATCCTCCATAGGTGATGTTATATGGTATGCATCAGAAGAACAGCCATAGCCTGTGATCTCTGCATATATATGCGCTCCTCTCTTTAAAGCATGCTCCAGTTCTTCAAGTACAACCACACCTGCTCCTTCACCCATGACAAAGCCATTTCTTTCTTTGTCAAATGGGATAGAGGCTCTCTTAGGGTCTGTAGATGTTGAAAGTGCTGTAAGCGCAGCAAAACCACCGATTCCAATAGGAGATATAGAACTTTCAGTTCCACCTGCAAACATAACATCTGCTTCTCCATGCTGTATGCTTCTATAGCCTTCACCTATAGAGTTAGTTCCAGTAGCACATGCTGTAACAACATTTATATTCTTACCCTTTAAACCTAGCTGTATTGATACATTGCCAGCTGCCATGTTAGTTATCATAAGAGGTACAAGAAGCGGATTAATCCTAGATGGACCCTTTTCAAGAAGCTTCTTGTGATTGCTTTCCATAGCTTCAAGGCTTCCAACACCAGAGCCTACTGATACACCAACACGGAAAGCATCCTCTTTAGCCATATCAAGCCCCGAATCCTTCATAGCCTCATGCGCGGCCGCAACAGCATACTGGCTGAACTTTTCCATCCTTTTGGCTGCCTTGAAATCCATATAATTCTTAGCATCAAAATCCTTTACCTCTGCTGCAAGCTTAACCTTATAATCTGTTGTATCAAATCTTGTTATATTATCTATTCCAACTGTATTCTCTTTAACAGAATTCCAGAATTCATCCACACTTAAACCTATAGGTGTTATTGCACCCATACCTGTAACAACTACTCTTCTCATCAGATATTCATACCTCCATCTACTGATATCACCTGTCCTGTTATGTATGCTGCTTCATCTGATGCCAGAAATGCTACAGCATTGCTTATATCATCCACGCTTCCCATTCTTGAAAGAGGAATCATATCAAGTACTGACTTCTTCTGTTCATCAGATAAAACCTTTGTCATATCTGTATCAATATATCCAGGTGCAACTGCATTAACAGTTATTCCTCGCGATGCAAGCTCCTTTGCCGCAGATTTGGTAATACCTATCACACCTGCTTTAGAAGCACTGTAATTAACCTGTCCTGCATTACCAGCTATGCCTACAACTGATGACATATTGATTATTCTTCCGCTTCTTTGCTTTAACATGTATCTGCTTACGTGTCTTATGCAGTTAAATGTTCCCTTAAGATTAACATCTATAACTCTGTCAAAATCTTCCTCTTTCATTCTCATGATAAGACCATCTTTTGTTATACCTGCATTATTTATAAGAATGTCTATTCTCTTATATTTATCCATTATATATGTAATCATTTTTTCAGTTTCTTCATACGAATCAACCTGACACTTGTATTTTTCTGCCTTTCCGTTGGCAGCCAGAATATTTTCAACTGTTCTATCTGCTGCCTCATCATTACCACTGTAATTAACAATAACCACAGCCCCCTCTTTGGCAAAACGGGCAGCTATAGCAGCTCCTATTCCTCTGCTAGCTCCGGTTACAAGCACTATCTTGTTTTCATATCTTTTTATACAATTATCCATACACATAACACACTGCCTTTCATCGATACAATATTGCTAAAGCCTTACCAATATCTTGTCTGCATTTATTGCCTGTTATTTTATAACTACTTCCTTTTCCATGCTCTTAGCTATCTTTTTAACAAAGCCAGATAAAGTCTTTCCTGGTCCCACCTCAACAAATGTATCATAACCATCGGCTATCATTTTTCTGACTGACTGTTCAAAACGTACTGAACTATATACCTGCTTTGAAAGAAGTTCTTTTATATATCCACTGGATGTATTCTCATCCACATACTCAGCTGTACAGTTTGCCACATAAGGATACTTCACTTTATCAAAAGTAACTTTTTCAAGATCCTTCATAAGCTTATCACCTGCGCCCTTAAGAAGCTTTGAATGAAACGGTCCACTTACATTAAGAAGGAGTGTTCTTCTTGCTCCTGCTTCCTTAAGCACTTCCATAGCCTCCTGTACACATTCCTTTTTACCTGATATTACTATCTGGCCAGGGCAGTTGTAATTAGCTGCGGAAACTGTATCAGGATACATATCATTATCAGACTCTGTGTTCCCACTTTTATCCTTGTTATATTTAGCAAGTACACTGTCAACCTCATCTGATGTAAGCCCGATAACTGCAGCCATGGCGCCTATACCAGCCGGAACCTCCTGTTCCATATATATTCCACGGTTTCTTACAAGTCTTACACCATCTTCATAAGATAGCGCACCACTTGCAGTAAGTGCACTATATTCACCTAATGAAAGTCCAATAGCTGCATCATACGTAAGGCCCTGCTCAACCATATCAGCAAGCTGGGCGATTTCTGTTACATATAACGCAATCTGTGTATACTCGGTTTTATCAAGAAGATCATTTTCTTCAAATATTAAATGCTCCATATTGATACCTGTCAGTTCACCAGCCTTCTTAAAGCACTTTACTGATGAAGTGCAGCTATTATAGCTTTCTCTTCCCATTCCAGTACGCTGGCTTCCCTGTCCTGGAAACATTACAACTGTTTTTCCCATACCTTTTAAATCCTCATTTCCATACACTGTTTTATGCCAGCTTATTATGTGAATTATATACCTCAGAGACTTCCTTCATAAGCTCCTTAATAATCTCTTCACATGTCTGTTCCTTATTGACAAGACCTGCTATCTGACCTGCCATTACAGTTCCCTGCTTGACATCACCATCCACAACAGCCTTTCTTAGTGTTCCAAGAGTAAGTCTTTCAAGCTTTTCAAACTCAACGCCTTCTTTTTCCATATCAAGATACTCTCTTGTCATGCTGTTTCTAAGTGACCTTACTGGATGACCTGTACTTCTGCCAGTTACTACTGAATCTATATCCTTGGCAGCTATAACTCTGTCCTTATAATTCTGATGGACATTTGACTCCTTAGCCACAACGAATCTTGTTCCCATCTGTACAGCCTCTGCACCAAGCATAAATGCCGCACATACACCTCTGCCATCACCTATTCCGCCAGCTGCTATAACAGGAATATTAACTGCATCAACAACCTGTGGTACAAGTGTCATGGTCGTTTCCTCGCCGATATGTCCACCTGATTCCATGCCCTCTGCTACAACTGCATCTGCTCCGGCACGTTCCATCATTCTTGCAAGTGCAACTGATGCCACAACAGGAATAACCCTTATTCCAGCTTCCTTCCAGGCCTTCATATATTTGCTTGGATTGCCTGCACCTGTTGTTACTGCTTCTATATGCTCATCAATAACAAGCTGTGCTATCTCATCTGCATAATCACTTAAAAGCATAATATTAACACCAACTGGCTTATCTGTTATCTTTCTTGCAATATGTATCTGTTCTTTAACCCATTCTGCCGGCGCATTAGCTGCTCCAATAAATCCCATTCCACCGGCTTTGCTGACGTGGGCTGCCAGATTAGCATCTGCAACCCATGCCATACCGCCCTGTATAACAGGATATTCTATATTAAGAAGCTCTGTTACACGAGTTTTCATAACTTATCTTCCTTCCTGACATTTATAACTATTTCTGGTTAGCCTCGATATAATCAACAACATCCTGTACTGTAAGAATCTTTTCAAGCTCCTCAGATGGAATAGTTACTGAACACTCATCCTCAAGTGACATAACAAGTTCAAAAAGATCAAGTGAATCTGCCTTAAGATCTTCCTTGAAATTAGACTCAGGCTTAATAACTGCCTCATCTATACCTAACTGTGCTGCAACTAATTCTCTTACTTTTTCAAACATAATGTTAAATCTCCTTAATTCTTATTATTTTTTATTATATGTTGTCGGGGTCAAAAGCCCACAACTTTGATATCTATGGCAAAGCTTTTGCCATAAACATCTTATATATGTTAAAATGCCGCTTATCCGGCTGCCTGATATCTTTTAGTAAGCAGTCTGCAAATATCTATATAATAAGCTTAGCATCTTTAACCGTGCTACCATACAAGCAGAATACTTCCCCAGCTTAATCCTGCACCAAAACCGGCAAGTACAAGCTTCTCTCCCTGTTTTAAGCTTCCATTCCTGTTTAACTCATCAAGCAGAATAGGAATGCTTGCTGATGATGTATTTCCATATTCATTCAGATTGACTGGAAACTTATCTTTATCAGCCTTAAGTCTTTTAGCTACACTCTCTATAATACGTACATTAGCCTGATGCAATATGAACTTATCAACTTCATTAATATCCATATTATTATTATGTAAAAGTGTTTCTATAGCTGTAGGAACACTCTTTACGGCGAATTTAAACACTTCCTGTCCATCCATATGTATAAATATATCTGTGCTGCATGAATCAGAAAATCTTCTGCCACCTGTTAAAACAGATGCACCTGTTCCATCATTGTAGATATTGCTGTCAATAATTCCTCTTTCATGACCAACTAAGGCACCTGTAACATCTTCTGTGTTGTTATCAACTGCTTTAAGAACCACTGCACCAGCACCATCTCCAAAAAGCACACACACACTTCTGTCTTTCCAGTTAACTATTTCTGACATTTTTTCTGAACCAATAACAAGTGCATATTTATACGAACCTGCCTTTAACATTGAAGCTGCAATATCCAGGGCTGTAATAAAACCTGAACATGCTGCACTTACATCAAAACACATAGCATTTACTGCTTTAAGCTTTGCCTGTACAAGTGATGCCTGATTAGGAAAAGCATAATCAGGAGTTGACGTTGCAACTATAATCAGACCAATCTTAGAAGCTTCAATACGTGCATCCTCTACTGCATTTCTTGCAGCGTTATATGCCATATCAGCATTATCCATATCTTTTGCTATATGTCTGTTACATATACCAGTTCTTGTCCTTATCCACTCATCACTCGTATCTACCATTTCTGACAGATTATCGTTAGTCAATATATCTGGTGGAACATAGCTTCCTGTTCCTATGATTCTTGTTCTTATCATACTTTTTTGTCCTTATTTATTTGACTTACTAACAATTTGATTATCTTACTTTGATTTTCAAACATTATTTTTATACTACAAAACTTATGTGTTTGTCAAGGTTATTTTGATATTCAAATTATTAAAATATACTAAAGCAATAAAAAAAGACCTGAAACAGATTATTACATCTGCTTCAGATCCTTTTTAACTTTTAGTTTAACTTCTTTATCCGGCGTGAGCGATTCACATATCTTTCGTACCGCCTTCTGATATGACAACTTATCTAACTTTAAGCAGTCGGTATCTGTAAGATATTCCCACGTTCTTTTTGGAAATGTAACAAAACATTCCGCAAGAAGCCAGCCTGCTGCCATCTGTGTATAATATCCATAGGCCGAAAAATCCCTGTTTACAAGTGAAAATATATCATCAAGATATAAACCATTAGCACAATTTATTTCATCTGTGCTTTCTATATCTTTAATAGTAACCTTTTTCATTCTCGGTCTTTTCATGCCATGCATATCAACCTTTAAATAGTGGTCTAACAGCATTATAAGCCCTACTCTTGCCCTGTATTCATCAAACGATTCTATACATTCCTTTATGTATGGCAGAAACTCGTCCCGAAACATATCCATAACCCTGAATTCTACACAGAAGCTGTCGTTTACAGCCCAGTTGTTCACAAGAGGAACGAATGTGTTGAAGTCTTTTAAAGCCTTCTTAAAGTCTTTCTCCTTCGCTGTTCCCATTCCTATTATGTAGCTTCTAAGCAGTGTTTCTTCCTGATAAATATCCGGTTCACTAAGCAGCTGCCGGAAATCCTTATTCTCCTTTATCAGCTGTTTTGCATATTGCTTTAATACCGGTTGTCTTATTCCTATTATATTATCGCAGCCAGGAATAAGTGAGGATGTAAATGCTGCATATTCTCCTTTATCAGTCATCCCCAGAAGTTCATTTCTTATATATTCCAGCATTATTCATAAAGAGGATACTTATCTGTAAGCTCCTTAACCATTGCCATAGCCTTAGCCTGATTAGCATCAACATCATCAACAAGTAATGCAATAGCTTCAGCTACTACATCCATATCTTCTGTATTGAAGCCTCTTGTTGTAACTGCGGCTGTACCAAGTCTGATACCACTTGTTACGAAAGGTGACGCTGGATCGTTAGGAATAGTATTCTTGTTACAAGTAATGTTAGCTGCATCAAGAAGCTTTTCTACTTCCTTACCAGTCTTATTCTTGCTTAAAAGATTAACAAGCATAAGGTGATTATCTGTACCACCAGATACGATATCAAATCCTCTGTTCATAAGACCTGAGCAAAGAGCCTGTGCATTGTCAACAATATTCTTAGCATAAATCTTAAAGCTTGGGTCAAGAGCTTCCTTTAAGCATACTGCCTTACCAGCAATAACGTGCATAAGTGGACCACCCTGGATTCCTGGGAATACAGACTTGTTAAACTTGAACTTCTCAGCAGCTTCTGCTGATGAAAGAATCATACCACCTCTTGGTCCTCTTAATGTCTTATGTGTTGTAGTTGTAACTACATCAGCATAAGGAATTGGGCTTGGATGTTCTCCACCCGCTACAAGACCAGCGATATGAGCCATATCTACCATAAGATAAGCACCAACTTCGTCAGCTATCTCTCTGAACTTCTTGAAGTCGATGACTCTTGCATATGCAGATGCACCAGCGATAATCATCTTAGGCTTACATTCCTTAGCTATTCTTAATACTTCATCATAATCTATAAAACCTTCGGCTGTAACACCATAAGGAACTATATTAAAATATTTACCAGAGATATTAACTGGTGAACCATGTGAAAGGTGTCCACCACAGTCAAGGCTCATACCCATAACAGTGTCACCAGGTTCTACCATAGCAAAGAATGCTGCTAAGTTAGCCTGTGCACCTGAATGTGGCTGAACATTGGCATATTCACAACCAAATAACTTCTTAGCTCTCTCAATTGCAAGTGTTTCAACAACATCTACATATTCGCAGCCACCATAATATCTCTTTCCAGGATATCCTTCTGCATACTTGTTAGTAAGAGGGCTTCCCATAGCTGCCATAACAGCTTTACTTACAAGGTTCTCAGAAGCTATTAATTCAATATGGCTTCTCTGTCTTGCTAATTCATCATCCATAGCTTTAGCTAATTCTGGATCATAGTTCAATACTTCATCAAATGAATACATATTACAACCTCCATTTTCTATAGTTGTAGTTATACAACCTGTATAACTATTAATTTTATAGATTATTTAGCAATAAGTCAATGTATAATTATACATTTGTACAATAATTAAGTTATTTAATACAATCTTCTTTAGAATATCCGCCTTAGAAAGTTATATAAACCATTATTCCATACACCTGCCTCGTGTCCGCCGTGTCTGTAATAGAATATATGGTCAATTGAATGTTCTGTCATATATCTTGAATAATTCTCTGATGACACCCTGCAATATGGATCTTCATCACCTGTTACTATAAGTGTAAGAAGTGGTGCTTCCCCGCCTTCCTTAACAAGCTCAGGAAGAAGATATCCCCTGTTGCCATATAATGTTTCACCGCTTCCTGTATTAACAACTCCACCAACAGGCTCAAATGCACCCACATATCCGAATATATCAGGGTGTGCAAAGCATAAATAAAGAGCTTCCCGTCCACCTAATGAATATCCTGCAATTCCTGTGTATTCCCTGCCTGTCTTAGTTGAATAATGCGAATTAATATATGGAATAATAGCATTAATCACATCATTTTCACAGGCATCATATCTTGCAGTTAAATCTGAAAATCCATAATCAGATTCCTGCTTTCCATCAAAATCTGTAAATACAGTAAAGCTTACTAATATCATATCGTTGCGGTTGTATTCATACACAATATTCTGTGCTGTTGGTCTTGCACCGAGAACCCTGTAGTCTTCATATGTTCCACTCATTCCGTGAAGAAGATATACTACAGGATAGCTTTTACTCTTATCATATCCATATGGAAGATACACATTGGCATTTCTTGTAGTATTAGTAGTTGGAGAATAATATTCTATCTTCTCAATCTCACCATAATTGCCGCCAAGATGTTCTGAATTAAACGCTTCTGCTTCTTCATAATTAGTATCAGTCTTATCATAAGAGAACAACATTACCGGATAATCGTGATTAACTCCAGCTTCGTCTGTTGTACTATTATTTTCATTAACACTGTCACCATTAGTGTTTTTATTACCACTACTGCCATTATTAATGTCTACGCTGTTACTACTGCTTACAATGCTTGCATTATTAGAAGCTGTATTCTTACTACCAGTACTATTGCCACAACCTGTTAACAACAGGCTTGCTGATAATGCAAATGCCATTATAAGCGCCTCTGTTTTTCTAATATTATTCCTTCTCATAATTAATCACCTCATATAATTATTAATTAAATCTGATTATTAACTCTACATTTTGATAATATCATTTAGAGTTAACTTCAAGTCAAGCATAAAATATTCCTATTCTATCTAAATTCCCTATTACATAAAAAAACAACAGCTGTCTTTTATAAATAGTGCAGACATAAAATGTCATTTGCACTCCTTATAATAAACATACTGTTGTCTTATAAATATTAATAACCCTGCAAAACCATCCTGATTATATTATTAATTACAACTTATAATAATCAACTGCTAGTCTTGCAATACATTGTAATCTGCTTAATCTCTTACAATCCATTTAGTTATCTACTGAACTCTTTAAATCCTCTGCAAGAAGATATATGTTATGTAATATATTCTTACAGTTCTTCATACTTTCAACTGTTGTGTCAGATACTTTTAGGCCTTCAGTTGAAGCAGCTGCTACCTCTTCTCCTGTTGCTGATAAATGTGAAATATTATCAGAAATAACAGAAGTTGAATCCAGTATCTTGTTAATGCTCTGCTCTGCAGAATCTATATTGTTCATAAGATTGTCAACTGTTTTTCCTACGTCCTCAAAAGTCACTCTTGTATTATCAATAAGTTCATTCTGCTTATTAACTGATTCAACTGACGCTTTTATGCTCTCATTAGCTTTCTTCGTATCTTCATAAAGATTATTGATTATATCTGTTATGCTTGAAGATGCATTCTTAGTCTGTTCTGAAAGCTGTCTTATCTCTTCGGCTACTACTGCGAAGCCCTTTCCGGCTTCTCCTGCTCTTGCTGCTTCTATTGAAGCATTTAATGCAAGAAGGTTAGTCTGGCTTGAAATCTCTACGATAGAACCAATAAATCCCTGTACATCATTAACCTTTTCTGTAAGACTGTTAATCACATCTACGATTATATTGCTTGCATCATGTACATTCTGTGCCTGCTCCTTAAGTTCAACTACTATAGCCTTACTATCATTAACAGTCTCATCTGTTCTGTGTGAGGCCTCAACCATCTCGCTTATCTCTTTTTCAGCAATATCAGTGTTTTCCTGAATCTCTGCACACATAGTAGCCTGTCTTTGTATGGCTTCCGCTGTGCTTTCTGTGCTTTCTGCTATATCTTTCATTGAACTGTGGTTTATATCTATGCTCTTTTCTAACTCATCAAGCATATCCATAGCCTGTCCGAAATGTCTGGTTATATTATCAGCTACAGCAACCATCTTCTCGTTATTCTCTTTCTGTATAACTGCTGCTGCCTCTATCTTGTTCATATTCTCTGCAAAAAACTGCTTAAGCAGCTTTGTTACACTAAGAGATATACATGTAACAATAACCAATACTAATATAGCAAGAACCCTGCTTGCCATAACCACTCCATTATACATATTATAATCCATAATAAGTCTTATGACATTAGCAGCTATCGAAACACCATCAGCCCACAATATTAGTTTTTCATTAAGATATACCATCGAAGCCATAATCAAAGGAAGTACATATGTCCATACACCATCAGTTGAATTAAGCAGTATAAGAACAACATATCCAAGTGCCATTGATACCGCAATCGTTAATTCACACACTCTGGTCTTCTTCCTTAAAATATAAGCAGCTACTGATACAATAATTACCGCAAGTGCCACAACAAACTGTATTAAAATCTTTCCTTTGTTATGTCCGTCACCCAATCCTAATGCTGCCATCACTGTCAGCGCAATATAACCAAATACTATGAGAACTGTAAATAAAACAGTCCTGTTTGCCCTTATATACTGATTCTCTGTCATAATTTTTCTCCCGTCTTTTGTTATAGTTTTGCCAAGATTTATAAAAAAGTATATACCCATGATTATCCAAATGCAATATTTTTACTAAAAAAAAGCAGATAAAGCTATTATTTTTATTCAGTTTTAACAAAGTATTGTCTAAAAATATAATTAAAAAAAGCATTTGAAAATATCCATTAAATACTTTCAAATGCTCTTAAAATATTATTCCTGTTCTGACTCTGTAATTCTGATAGATAAGTCTTCAAGCTGTTTTGCATCTACTACATCAGGTGCGTTAGTAAGAAGACATGTTGCATCCTTTACCTTAGGGAATGCAATAACATCTCTTATTGAATCTCTCTTAGCCATAAGCATAACAAGTCTGTCAAGACCATATGCAAGACCAGCGTGTGGTGGTACTCCGTACTTGAACGCATCAAGTAAGAAACCGAACTTCTCATTAGCGACTTCATCTGTAAGACCAAGTGCCTTAAACATTCTTGACTGTACATCAGCCTGATGGATTCTTACTGAACCTCCACCGATTTCTGTACCGTTAAGCACGATATCATAAGCCTTTGCACGTACTGAACCTGGGTCTGTTTCCAGCTTATCAAGATCCTCATCCATAGGCATTGTAAACGGATGGTGCATAGCTACAAATCTTTCTTCTTCATCTGACCACTCGAACTGAGGGAATTCTGTTACCCAGAGGAACTTATAATCATTCTTATCAAGAAGTCCCATCTGTCCAGCAAGTTCAACTCTTAATGCTCCAAGTACATTCCATACAATCTTATTGCGGTCAGCAGCAAATAAAAGAAGGTCACCCGGCTTACCTTCCATAGCCTCAACAAGTGCGTTCATCTCATCCTCAGTCATAAACTTAGAGAATGAAGACTTAAGTGAACCATCTTCGTGAATAGCTATATAAGCAAGACCCTTTGCACCATATCCCTTTGCAAAGTCGACAAGTGCATCAATCTTCTTACGAGGCATACTTCCCTGTCCATTGGCATTAATACCTCTTACAGTTCCACCATTCTCGATAGCCCCTGTAAATACGCCGAAGCCACAGTTCTTTACTATGTCTGTAACATTCTTAAGTTCCATACCAAATCTTAAATCTGGCTTATCAGAACCAAATCTATCCATAGCTTCCTGCCATGTCATACGCTGGATTGGAAGCTGTACATCAACATCTAATACCTCTTTGAAAAGATATGCTAAAAGTCTTTCATTAACATCAATTACATCATCAACATCAACAAATGATAATTCCATATCTATCTGAGTGAATTCTGGCTGTCTGTCAGCTCTTAAATCTTCATCTCTGAAACATCTTGCTATCTGCATATATCTGTCATATCCAGAGCACATAAGCATCTGCTTAAAGAGCTGTGGTGACTGTGGAAGTGCATAGAATTTTCCTGGATGAACCCTGCTTGGCACAAGATAATCTCTTGCTCCTTCCGGCGTTGACTTAGTAAGCATAGGTGTCTCTATTTCAAGGAAACCTTCATTAGCAAGAAATGCTCTTGTAAGAGTGGCAACCTTGCTTCTCATAATGATATTAGACTGAATATCAGGACGTCTAAGATCAAGGCATCTATATTTAAGTCTTATATCTTCTTTAGTATTAATATTATCCTCAATTGGAAATGGAGGTGTCTCTGACTCAGAAAGTATTCTTAACGATTCAGCCGCAATCTCAATATCACCGGTCTTAAGATTGTCATTAACTGCTCCACTTCTCTTAATAACCTTACCTACTACAGCTATTACGAATTCATTTCTTAATGTATATGCCTTGTCAAATCCTTCTTTGCCGATAATATTCTCATCAAAAAGAATCTGTAAAAGACCGCTTCTGTCTCTTAAATCCACAAATATAAGTGAACCAAGATTACGTCTTTTAGCAACCCAGCCCATAACTGTAACTGTACTGCCAATATCTGCACTTGAAACTTCTGTGCATCTGTGTGTTCTCTTTAAGCCAACCATTGACTCTGCCATAGTTAATTACCTCATTCTTCTTAGCTGTATTAACAGCCTGTTTTATTTGCCCTAAGGCATAATTAGGTTACTCCTAATCTTGACTGATTTTTAGTATATCACTTATATCCAAATCATCAATATCTAATCTGCTATTATTAATCAATTCTATAGTCGAATCTTCGTGAATAAGCCTCTGGAATAAAAGGAATACTCTGATATCCATATTCTTAATCTCATCTATCATAATTGTAACAGCAGTGTCTATATCAAATGCTTTCCTATATGGTCTGTCTGATATAAGTGCCGCAAATTCATCTGCAACCTTTAATATTCTTGCTCCTAATGGTATCTGCTCACCAACAAGCCCATTGGGATATCCGCTTCCATCAAAACATTCATGATGTGAAAGAACGACATCCATTATATTATCTGAATAATCGTATTTTTTCAATAGATCATAGCTTATCTTTGAGTGCATACTCATATACTGCTTCTCATCTTCCGGAAGTGCCTCATCGGTTCTTCCATACAGATATTCTGAAAGCTTTAACTTTCCAACATCGTGAACCATCGCAGCAATCTTTAATTCGTATGCCTCATCTTTAGACAAACCACACATCTGTGCAAGCTCATATGTCAGATTGGCAACAAGCACTCCGTGCTTAATTCCACTTTTAAAATCATTAATCATATAATCAATGAGTTCATTATTGTTATTCTTCATAATTCTACCATATCAATATACTTAATGCTGAATCAATTCCATTCAGACAATATTATATTATATTTTTATGTGAAAGAAATGTCAATGTCCTTATCGGCTATATTTAAAGAGAAACCTTGTATACACGTTTATTTAAGCTTTGCAAAATGTTCTTTAGCAAATTCCATATCCTGAACCGCCTCAAGAGTTCCAACATAATTTCCCTGCTTGTCCCTTACCGCAATATATTTAACAAGCATAGTCCTTCCTTGTTTATCCATCCAGACAGGTACTTCATCAAGTGTTCCTATCCTGAATTCTTCTATAATTCTTCTGACCTTTGCCTCAATCTTTGGTGGGTGGCACGAGAATACCTCCCTGTCAATTGCCATAACAGGTCTTTTAAATACCTTTGACCCTTCATTAAAATATCTGTTGATATTATCTTCATCAACAAATGTTATCTCCATTGGTATTGCATTAAGCAGTGCCTCAAGCTGCGAAAGTGTCATATGTCCGCCTGCCATATATAACTCATTCTGAACATCTTCTTTCTTATCAGATTGTTCTGACACTTCAGGTTTATACACATTTTCTACTTCTTCTGCTTTCTCCCATCTGTCTGATACTGTATCAAGGCACACGGCATAATCTTTGGAATCGTGATATATTCCAATCCACTCAGCTTCCGTAAAATTAGCGGCACAGTTAGGATACAATATATTATCTTCCTTATATATCATCTCCTCTGCCCTCTTTATAACATTTTCTATTCTTTCAATTAATTTACCGTCCAGACTTTTACCATTATTGTTATCCGCACTGTTATTATTGTCTGCTTTGCTACTGTTATTACCGTCCACGTAATTTAACTGCTTTGCTATGTCTGACAGCTCATCTCTTATCTCATCATCAACTGTCCACATAACCGCCGAAGGTCCGCTGATTTTATATCGTACATTAAGCACCGGATATAACAAATCCCCTTTCTTGGCATAATGAATAGATAACTCCCTGAGCTTATATATCTTCTCTTTCAGTGCCTTTATATCAATATGTCCGCTTGTAATATTTTCTTTAATATCATCAATAACCTGCTGGATTGCCTTATTTTCTTTCACAAAAGTATTTAATGGGTGGCCGCTTATCATAGCCAGTTTATTAAAAATGCTTTCTCTGTCTTTACGCATATCTGCAATGGCACTCTTAGTCATACCTTTCATTGTGTCATCATAGTACTTTTTCATCTCTGATATTTCATTTTCCGCCTTGGCTATTCTTTCTTCCTTAGTCGCACCGTGAAATAATGCTGAGTGAACATCACACAGCTTTGAAACCTCTGATATAGGTGTTCCCTCTGCTATCAACGCCTGCTCCGCTTCCATAATCTCTATTGGATTGACATCATTGAATTCCTTAACAAAATCTTTCTTAACATTCTCAAGACTTTCACCATCACCAAGTCTTTTAAGATAGCCTTTAATCTGTTCTGTCCTGTTCATATAATTCCTCCATTATTTTTATTATATTTTTCAATCTATCTGCTGGTAATTTATCAGCTTTATATATAAGCTGGCTGTTATGCTTATATGTGCATCATATTATAATCTGCTTTATTATCTTGTAAGCTTACAGTCACTCTTACCTGTATATCTTGTAAGACCACAATTACACTTATCTGTATGTGGATTATTAGTATGTCTGGATTGTAACATCTTCATTCCGCATTAATATGTTGTATTTACAACACTTTCAAGATTAATATTCATATCTTAATTGTTTTGCTTGTTAATAATCCTGCTTTTATAATATAATACTTAGGACGATTAACGATTGTGGGGTGAATATTTTATGAAATATGATGTAATAATTATAGGTGCTGGTCCGGGCGGAATATTCTCTGCTTATGAGCTTATGAAGAAAGCTCCTGATCTAAAGGTTGCCGTATTTGAAGAAGGCAATACTTTGGAGAAACGAAAATGTCCAATTGACGGAAAAAATATCAAATCCTGTATCAAATGCCCAACCTGTGCCATTATGAATGGCTTTGGCGGTGCCGGAGCATTTTCTGATGGCAAATACAACATTACTAATGACTTTGGTGGTACTCTTTACGAATATATCGGCAAGGAAGAAGCTATCGGCCTTATGAAATATGTTGATACCATCAATACTTCCCACGGTGGTGAGGATACGCATATGTACTCAACTGCCGGTACTAAATTCAAGACTTTATGTATGCAGAACAAATTAAAGCTTCTTGATGCTTCTGTAAGACATCTTGGAACTGATATTAATTATATTGTCCTTGAAAATATGTACGATGAAATGAAGGAGCATATTGATTTCTACTTTAATACTCCTGTTACTAATATTGAAATAATCGATAATAATTACCGCATATATTACAAAGATACCTATATGGACTGCAACAAATGTATTGTGTCAGTTGGAAGAAGCGGAAGCAAATGGATTGAAAAAGTCTGTCAGGACTTAGATATTCCAACCAAATCAAACCGTGTTGATATCGGCGTAAGAGTTGAGCTTCCTGCTGTTATATTTGCACATCTTACAGATGAATTATACGAAAGTAAGATTGTATACAGGACTGAAAAGTTTGAGGATTTAGTCCGCACCTTCTGTATGAATCCTAACGGTATCGTTGTTAATGAGAATACGAACGGCATTGTAACTGTTAATGGACACAGCTATGAAGGCAGTGATAAACAGACTGAAAATACTAACTTTGCCCTGCTTGTTGCAAAGCACTTTTCTGAACCTTTCAAGGACAGCAACGGATATGGTGAAAGTATTGCACGTCTTTCTAATATGCTTGGAGGCGGTGTAATTGTCCAAAGATTCGGTGACCTTATACGAGGCAGACGAAGCACAGATAAAAGAATTGAAGAAGGACTTGTAAGACCTACTCTTTCTGCTACTCCCGGTGATTTAAGCCTTGTTCTACCTAAGCGTATACTTGACGGAATAATAGAGATGATTTATGCTCTTGATAAAATTGCTCCGGGTACTGCCAATGACGACACTCTTTTATATGGTGTTGAGGTCAAATTCTACAATATGGAAGTTGAGATTGATAACAACCTTGAAACCAAGTACAAAGGTCTTTACATAATCGGTGACGGAAGCGGCGTTACACATTCATTATCACACGCTTCTGCAAGTGGTGTATATGTTGCAAGACGAATAATTGATGAGGAAGAATAAACCATTTATATATAATAATACTTAAAGCTGATAAAATCTCCCTGTAACTTATATCTTTCCTAAGCCTTTGCTTCCGGATATAAGTTACAGGGAGATTTATTCTTAATAATCTATCCAGTCCGATTATTAAAATCTACCATAATATCTATTATTATCTATTTTATTAAGTTAATAATCTACTCAAGTCTTATTTAACTTCTACAAGCTCAATCTTAAAGTTAAGTTCTTTTCCTGCCATCTCGTGGTTAGCATCAAATGTTATATCATTATCTGTTAAGGCTGTTACCTTAGCTGGAAATGGCTGTCCATATACATTCTGAAGATATACCATATCATCAACCTTAAGTTCTTCTGAACCTGCAAGCTCGCTGATTGGAACTGTGATAATTGCATCTGGATTTTTCTCTCCATAAGCTTCTTCTGGCATTAAATGTATATCTATTATATCTCCTACATTCATATCAGCTACAGCCTTATCAAAGCCAAGTATCATCATACCTGCACCACAGGTGAATTCAAGAGGTTCTCCTCTGTCATAAGATGAATCGAACTGTGTTCCATCGTTAAATGTTCCTTTGTAGTGTACTCTGCACACCTTGCCTACATTAGCTCCATCAAATAAAGGTGCTCCTCCACCACAACCTGAACAACCGCCACAGCCTGATGTTTCATTACTTCCACAGCCGCAGCTTCCGTCATCTGTGTCACTTCCACAACCACAGCCACAGCCGCAGCTTTCATTTTCTGTATCAGCTGTTCCACAGTTCTGTTCTTCTTCGTGTGAATGATGACTGCAATTAACACCCTCTGATATCAATTCTCCATTAAGGTATGCCTCTAGTGCTTCATCTGCATTGCCTGATACACCTGAATATACTTCTATGCCTGCTTCTCCTAATGCATTGGCAGCACCACCACCGATACCACCACATATAACAGCATTAATATCAAGACCTGCAAGAAGTCCTGCCATAGCTGAATGTCCAGAGCCTTCGCTCTCTATAACTTCTTCTTTAACAATGTTCTGTCCATCTGTTTCATAAATCTTAAATTGTCTTGAATGTCCGAAATGTTCAAAAACATTTCCATTCTTGTAAGCAACTGCTATCTTCATATTATCCTCATTTCTATATTTTTTATAATAAGTGTATATCCTGATTTCAGGACACTATATTCCTTTAAATATAATTTAATTCTATCTATCATAAGGAAATTATTTTCAAATAGTAATTCCTTTCAAATTGTTATTTCAATAACTACTATTTCTAGAAATTATTTTCCTCAAAGAATTTCTTCTTTCGATCAATCATTTCATCAATTCTTAGAATATAATTACGAACGTCTTTTACATTTTCTATTCTCTCAATTCTGACCGAATGATTATCATCTGCTTCATTATGAAATACTACCTTGCTGGAAGCTCCTGCACCACAGGCAATTATTGTCTGCTTTTCCTCCATAATAAGAATGTTATATATACATTCAAGTCCCTCAACTGAGTAACCGACATTCTCAAAATTACCTGCCATATTCTTCTGACGATACATATAATAAGGCTCCATTGACAGTCTTTTGGCTGTGTCCTCTGTCATTCTTATTATCTCATCTGTATTATTGGTAGATAACTGCTTATACTTATCTCTCCATATATTAAGTGCCGCCGCTCTCTTTATTGCAAGAGAATGTACTGTAAGGCTCTCAGGCTTCATCGCCTCAATCTCTGATAACGTATGGGCGACCTCATCAACATCTTCACCGACAAGACCAAGAATAATATCCATATTAATATTATTAAAACCTTCTTCCCTTGCCATAGAATACACATTTTTAATCTGCTCTACAGTGTGCTTTCTTCCTATAAGGTCAAGTGTCTGCTGGTTCATCGTCTGCGGATTAATAGATATTCTTCCAACATTATGTGCCTTTAACACCTTTAACTTATCCCTTGTTATGCTGTCTGGACGTCCCGCTTCAACCGTAAATTCATGACAGCCATCAATATCAAAAAGCTCCTTTAAAGCCGTTATGAGCCTGTCAAGCTGTGCCGCACCAAGTGTTGTTGGTGTTCCACCGCCAAAATACACTGTATCAAGTCTTCTGCCTTTCATCGCCCTGGCTACAAAGGTCATCTCCTTAATAAGTGCATCAAGGTAATCATCCACATAATTCTTATACGCATCAAGTGCATATGATGAAAATGAGCAGTACAGGCATATACTTGGACAAAATGGTATTCCAATATATAAACTGTAACCATTCTTATAATCTATCTTATTAAGAATGTCCATTTCTTTCTTTGCTACATTTATTGCAAGGCTGGCTTTCTTCTCACTCGCCTTATGCTTATCCACAAAATGCTTCTTTATAGTCTGCTCGTCTTCGCCATCTTCAAGCATAACATATGCAATCTTGCTTGGGCGCACTCCTGTAAGATAACCCCAAGGCAGTGTCTTTCCTGTCATCTGGCTGAGCCTGTCATATAAATATGACTTGAATTTATCGTGCATTTCGCTCTTGTTAAGCCCTGTCATATCAGGTACTGTTATATCAATCACTTTATCATCTTCTGTGACAACTGTATCCTGCTTATATGCCTTCACCTCCATTCTTGGGTAAAATGAACGCACAAGAACTATTGCATCATCATAAAATGTATCGTTATCAATTTTAATATATATCATATTATCCATCTTTCTTATGCACCTATAAACGGGTTATGAACCCTCTCATATCCTATACTTGTTCCCTCGCCGTGTCCTGTATACACTTTTGTATCATCTGGAAGCACCATAAGCTTGTCCTTAATTGAATGCACAATGCCGCTCATACTTCCACCAGGGAAATCTGTTCTACCAACTGACTCACAAAAAAGTGTATCACCTGAGAATAACACGCCGATTGACTCAATATAATAGCACGTTCCACCCTCCGTATGTCCCGGTGTATGGATTGCCTTAATATCAAAGCCTGCAAGATTAAGTACATCACCATCATTGTGCCATATATCAGCCTTCACAGACAAGTTCATTCCATAAGCCTCACCTAGATTAATATGAGGTGTACTTAATGTATTCTTCTCCTCTGCTGAGGCATACACCTTGACATTATATTTATCCCTCACTTCATCTGCTGCCATAATATGGTCAAAATGTCCGTGTGTTAAAAGTATTCCCTTTAACGTACAGCCCGACTGTTCTATCATCTCACTTATCTTTCCAGCATTATCCGCAGGGTCTATAAGCACACTCTCTTTAGTGTCTGTATTACAAAGCAGGTAACAATTCGTTCCTACCATTCCTAATACTCTTACATCTATTTTATACATTATAATCTCCAATCCCTGTGTCAAAAATGCTGTCGTACGAAGCAATATATAAAATATCTTAACTTCGCACGACAGCGGTTATAAATATCAGCCTGTAGCTCTCTCTATATCTGTCACTCCGTCAATCTTTCTTAAATTATCAATTAATCTGTTAAGTTCTTCCTTACCAGATACAACAAATCCAAGATTGATTGTTGCAAGCTGTTTCTTATTAACACGGCTGTTCATAAATCTTACATCTATATTAGATTCCGTAAACAGACGTGAAATATCAACAATAAGTCCTTTTCTATTGCCTGCATATATATTAATCTCTGCACTGTACTTCTCATCTTTATTCTCTGTCTGCTCCCACTCAGCTTCAATAAGCCTTGCTCTTTCATTAGCTGGGAAATTAAGAATATTAACACAATCTGTTCTGTGAATTGATATTCCTCTTCCTCTTGTAACAAATCCAACAATCTCATCACCAGGCACTGGATTACAGCACTTAGAGAAACGGACAGCAACATCATGTATTCCTTTTACAACAATACCGCCTTTGCCCTTCTTCTCCTTCTCTTTGTCCTTGCTCTCACTTGCCACAATGCTGTCAAGTACCTGCTTGTCAGTTATCTCAGCCTTCTTGGTCTTCTGATATTCCTCATTAAGCTTATTGACAATCTGGCCTTCTTTTAATGCACCATGTCCTACTGCCGCAAGAACAGCATTCCAGTCTTTGTAACCATATTTTCTTAGTGCTTTCTCAACGAACTCAGGCTTATTAATCTCAGAAAGAACAATTCCCTTACCCTTACAGTAATTAGATATAAGTTCCTTGCCCTTTATAATATTGTCTTCTTTAAGCTCCTGCTTAAACCACTGGTTAATCTTGTTACGGGCCTGTGTTGACTTAACCATTGAAAGCCAGTCACGGCTTGGTCCTTTGGAATTCTGTGATGTTATAATCTCAATTCTGTCACCATTCTTAATCTCATAATCAATATTAACAAGCTTGCTATTGACCCTTGCACCAACCATCTTGTTACCTACAGCACTATGTATGCTGTATGCAAAATCTATTGGATTAGAACCTGCTGGAAGTGTCTTAACATCACCTGTAGGAGTGAAACAGTACACTGAATCAGAAAAAAGGTTAAGGTCATTCTTAATTGATGATAAGAACTCCTTGTTATCAGACATATCTCTCTGCCATTCAAGAATCTGTCTTAGCCAGCTAAGCTTAGCTTCCTCACTCTTATCAGACTCTCCTGTCTTGCCCTCTTTATACTTCCAGTGGGCAGCAATACCATATTCAGCAATTCTGTGCATTTCATAAGTTCTTATCTGTACCTCGAATGGCTGTCCATTAGAAGCAATAAGTGTTGTATGAAGTGACTGGTACATATTAGGCTTAGGCATTGCTATATAATCTTTAAAACGTCCCGGTATTGGCTTATACATTTCATGAATAACACCAAGTGCCGCATAACAATCCTTGACTGTATCAACCTTTATACGAACGGCAAATATATCATATATCTGGTCAAGTGTCTTATTCTGGTTAACCATCTTTCTATATATTGAGAAGAAATGCTTAACTCTTCCATCTATCTCAGCTTCAATTCCAGCATTGCTAATGTGCATACCTACTTCTTTGATAATGCTCTTTATAAATGCCTCCCTGCCCGGTCTGTTAATATCAACCTGCTTTACAAGATCATTATAAGTATCCGGCATAAGATACTTCATTGATAAATCATCAAGTTCTACCTTAATCTTGGATATACCTAATCTATGGGCAATAGGTGCATATATATCCATAGTTTCTCTTGACTTTTCTACCTGCTTGGCTGGTGACTGGTACTGCATTGTACGCATATTATGAAGCCTGTCGGCAAGCTTTATCATAATAACTCGTATATCCTTTGCCATTGCAAGGAACATTTTTCTTAAGTTCTCAGCCTGGACTTCAATCTTGTCGTGCTGGTAATTAAGCTGTGTGAGCTTTGTTACACCATCTACCAAAAGTGCTACTTCATCGCCAAATTCCCTAGCAACATCTTCACTTGTCATAACTGTATCTTCCACAACATCGTGCAAAAGACCTGCAATAATAGATTCCTTATCAAGTTCAAGCTCTGCTAATATAATGGCAACACACAGTGGGTGAATAATATATGGCTCTCCAGACTTTCTAAACTGTCCTTCGTGTGCCTCCTTAGCCACTTTATATGCTCTCTCTATATCAGATAAATCTGATGAAGGATGATACTGCCTGATTGTTTCTATAAGCTTATTATAAAGCACTTCAGGACTTGTAAAATCTGCTGGAGTATCAACCGACTTGTCCACCTGACTTGTCTTGATATTGGTATTGCCTGCTAATTCTATATTATTCTCTGGCATATAATTTCTCCCTACACTTCTGAATATAATTTTTCCATAAATTCTCTTGTTGCTACTGCATTTTCTGGTACAGTATTCTCAAGTGTGCAATGAACATATGGCTTATGTTCCTTAATCTTCTTAAGAAGAAGAGGATAATTAAGTCCACCTGTTCCTGCCGCTATTGACTTAAGCTCATCACCTTCAACGACATAATCTTTGCAGTGGACAACTGCTATATCCTTTAATAATAAATCAAATGCCTGATTGATTATCTCATCCTGCTTATCTATATTACCCACATATAAAAGGTTAACTGGATCAAATATAATCTGAAGATTAGGTGAGTCTATCGCATCAAGAACCTTTCTTGCTCTCTCAACTGTATTAACAATATGTTTCCATACCGGTTCAATCGCAACTATAACGCCGAACTGCTCTGCGTATTTAACAATTGGTCTTAAATTATCTATAAAGCACTGTAAAGCTTCCTCTGAATGGTTAGCCGGCTCATACTTGTACTCCTCATTGACAGCACCTGTCTCTGTACCAACTACGCCACAACCAAGTATACTTGCAAATCTTATATGTGCCTTATATTTCTCAACTATCTCCTTGTGCTTCTCCTCATTAGGATTGCAAAGGTTAAGGTAACAGCCAAGTACTGCTATATCAACCTTATTCTCTGCACATAATTCTTTAATATACATTGCAAGACCTGGTGTCATAGTCTCTACTCCAGGCTTGAACTCCTTAATAGACTTGCTTAATGCTATGTGCATACAATGAAATCCCTGATTATGTATATTAGGAATAAGTTCATTAAGTGGTGCATATGCCACATCGTGTGCTCTTATACCGATTCTCATAATTAACCTCCTTAGGCTGTTACTCTGTGTTATGATTATTTAACCCAAACAGCCATATCAGTATATTCTTTCTGATATGGCTGTCTGTTTCCGGTGTGTTGTGTATCCCAGTAAAATGACATCCTTCATTACTGAAATGCCATCTTATGTCTCTTACACATACATCATAATATTTATTTTAACACATTATTGTCAGAATGTCATATTATTTTCACTAATTGCATTATAATAAGTTGCAAGTGGTATGAAACTCTGTGCAAATCCTTTCCCTGAATTACCCTGACATATTACCGCATCATCTATAATAGTCTTGACTCCTACTGCTCCCTTAGGCACTTCATTCACAGCACCCCTGAACGTATTAAGTCCATATTCAAGATACTGTTTATTACCTGTAAGCTCATAGGCTATTGCAAGTGCTTCAAGAAGCAGGGTATTATTGCCATTTCTTGCAAGACTTGGAAGCTCCTTATAATAGAACAAACCATTATCCATATAACAGTTCTCTGTCAGGTCATCAACTGCCCTTAATATCATCTGCCTGATATCTTCTCTTGGGAATATTCTGTAATATCTCATAACGCTTCCTACCGCTATTGATATCATAAAGCCTACTCTTATCGCTGTATTATCTGTGTAAGGTGATAACCAGTCACCATATTCTTCTTCCCACTTCTTAAAATTATCAATTATCCAGTCACATTTTACAAGCCATTTATTATCATTAGTCTCTACATACAGGGCTGTAAGTGTTCTTAGTGCCCATCCGGTTTCCCTTGCATTGGCTTCACCCGGCACCTGATACATAGGAGTTTCAAGAAGTTTTAATACATTTTCTCCTATTCCAACTGCTGTATCATAACCTCTCTTATCACCTGTAAAATGGTAATAATCAAGCAGACCCTCGACCCACTCGTGAGAGCATACCATAACACCATTCTTACAATGTCCAGCCGTGTGCTCCCACTGTCCGCCAATTCTAAGAGGATTACTACTGTAATGGCACACATCTATATCCATCCAATGCTTTGCTGACACAATCAGATAATCCATAAATCTTCTGACACCGGTTCTTGCATACATAAGTGCACAGGCATGTGGATAATCGTATTCATTATTGCTCCAAACAGGCTTTCCACCGCCACGTCCCTGAACAGTGTAGCCCTGATCTACCGTGTCGCCCCAGTTAAGCATACCATAGCACCTTGAATGTCCGTCTGCTTTTGCCATAAGTGATATCTCAAAATCATCATTATACTTTACAGGGAACACATCAATCATAACCCCTGCCCTCTTAAACACTTCCGGTGCTATATATGGTCTGTCTGGCATCTGGTATATAAGACTTCTGTTGTCTATCTCCCACAGCTTCATAGCAGGACTATGAAAATGTATCATAAACTGCTGTTCTTTTGCCATTCCTGACTGCATAGTAATCTCCCCGACATTCTCAGGAACAAGCATAACAGCCACACCTTCACTGCACGACTTCACTGCCTTAGGATAATTCTGCTGTGCCTGATGAACCGTAACACTAAAGCCATCTTCACCATCAGTATAATCAGCCATAAATGTTCCATAAAATACCTCTGCAAAATGCTCATTAGCCTCTTTCACAAGATATTTATCATCAATTACCTCATTGACCTCCTCGCCATTCTTACCAATTATAAAGCTTGTCTTATAATTAGAAGTTGCAACAACAGTTCTTATATTATTGACATCAGCCTTCTTTTCAATCATATCAAGCTCTGTTGTACCTCTTGTCATAAATACAGGACCATCATTATGCGAATTATCTGTACGGATATCACCACAGCCTGTTGAATCGTTACCTGCTACAATTTTAAGAGGCTTTAACTGCTCTGTAATTACACTATCTTCTGATTTCTTAATATAAAATACAAGCGACTTTATCTTTAACTCATCATCTGATGTATTAATAATTCTGTATGTAATATTAACCCATGGCTTTCCGGCATAACCAGTGACTTTAATAACTGCCTTAATATTTTTGTTCTCAATATTCCCTACTGCGATATTACTGCACTCAGCTTCTACGCTTGCAGTAACTGGTCCGGCCTCAACAACCTTCCACTCTCCAATCTTAAGCTTATAAGCATTGCCATCTTTATCCTTAAGATATGGACCTTCAAAATTCTTATCTGTATATACTTTCCTGTAATCATTAAGCTGCCTGAATATTGAACTGCTGTTGTTGGCAACCTCATATTCCAGACTGCCGCATTTTATTAAAAAGCCATTATTAACCGGTGTTACGCTGACGGTGCCATCTTGCTTAGCACACTCTGATTGTCCGTCTGCTATAAGATTAGCTAACTCCTGTTTAGTAGTTGTCAATACTGCCTTTGCCAACTTATTAGCTGGTAAATCTGCCATAAAATCGACAAAAAGATACTTTATACTGCCGTCATCATACTCTGCCGTAACCTTTGGCTGGATAATACATTTTCTCTTATTCTGAACTATGCTTATATTATCCGTATTATATAGTTCCCCTTTAGCAAATGGAACTGCTATGCTAACACATTCATTAATTCTTGGATATCTGTATAACTTGTCAAAAAATATATCAACCATATAAAGCCTCTTTTCTGTTATGCATTTTACATATGTAGTGTCTGCTATACTATTTCTATTACGTTATGCGTTAAATCTTTAACTATTGTTATTATAATATTAATTGCCACTTCTAACCACTGTTATATTTGTCCAATTTATGATATTATACATATTAATTTACATATAAGGCACATAATCAGGAGGAATATTTTGAACTACGCTGAAATTAAATATAACGACATCGCCAATGGTCCTGGAGTACGTACAAGCATTTTTGTAAGCGGATGTACACACCACTGCAAAGGCTGCTTTAATGAAATTGCGTGGGATTTTAACTATGGTACACCTTTTACTAATGCAACCATATCTGATATAATTAATTCAATGAAGCCAGATTATATTGCTGGTCTTACACTGCTTGGCGGCGAACCATTTGAACCAGCCAATCAAAGTGGACTTATTCCGCTTCTAAAGGCTGTAAAGGAAAACTATCCGGCCAAGGATATATGGTGCTTTACCGGTTACCTTTTTGATGAGGATATTATGGATAAAATGTATGACAAATATCCTGAAACCAGAGAAATGCTTTCATATATTGACGTATGCGTAGATGGCAGATTTGTTGAAGAATTAAAAGATATGATGCTTAAATTCAAGGGTTCATCAAACCAGCGCACAATACTTGTACAGCAGTCCTTAAAAGAAGGCACTGTAATTACTGCTGAGGAATATCAATAATCAGTGGAAAATCTATATAAAAAATTTAGGTATTAGTCAGTCACCTGAATATCAATAATATTAAGGAGAATAATTATCAATGAAACAGACAGTTAAATTTAAAAAACTTACACCAAATGCAATAGTTCCAACTTATGGTACAGAATTCTCTGCCGGTGCGGACCTCTATTCCGGAATGACTGAACCAGTGATAATCAACGCTGGTACTACAGAATTCATCAAGACAGGGATTGCTATGGAAATCCCAGAAGGCCTTGTTGGTCTTGTATACGCACGAAGCGGTATGGCGTGCAAAAAAGGTCTTGCCCCAGCCAATAAGGTCGGCGTTATTGACTCTGATTACCGCGGCGAGCTTATGGTTGCATTACACAACCATTCACAATCCCCTGTAACCGTTGAACCTGGCGACAGAATTGCACAGCTTGTACTCACACCTTATATCACTGCTGAATTCGTTGAGGCTGAGGAATTAAGTGATACAGTGCGAGGTGATGGAGGATTTGGGTCTACTGGGACTAAATAATATTCAGCATATTACTGTCATTACATACAATAGCAGCTTCTACCGAAGCTGCTATTGTATATTTATATTAAATTAATTTCGTGTTATTATAATCAGGCATTTCTAATTGGATTTATGGACGTTATATAATCTATCTCTCTTATATGCCAGTGGGTTTAACAAAAACCATCCTGCCATTTTCAACCTGATAATATTTTTCGTTTTCTTCATCATAAGCTAACAGCAACAGTTTTCCACCCTTATAAACCGATCCGTCAATATAATAATGACTCTCTCCGTCATAATAAACATCGTGATTTCGTCTGGCTGTTATCCTCTCTTTTATATGGTGTTTTGTGTTCAGACAAGATGACCTCTCGTCTATTATTTATTATAATGTCGGAGAGGTCGGGTTTTTTCGCCTTTTGGGGTGGTATTATTAAATTTGTTTATAATAAAATGTCTTTATAATATTTTATCCGATTCATTAAAGGATAATATATACATAAATATTTACTATTTTATACATATCAGTTATTTTCTATAAATCTAACAAAACTATCAATTATATCTTGAGAATCATCATCTATTGTTAATTCTGTATTATTGTATATCGTATTATCTATGCATTCTCCATCTAATTTAGGATATGTTATCTTTCCATCATTTAATGATTTTCTATTAATCGTCTTAGCAAATTGTATACGCCCAGCTATAGAATTCACTTTATTTTCATCATCAATATACAATGTTTCATATAACAACCAATATTGTTCATTTCTATCTTTTTCGCATATTACAGATATATATTTAGAAGTAGCAAATTGTTGTATTCCTCTTCCTTTTATCACTTTTCCATTTATTCCTTTTGCTTTAAGAATTTCTTCTATTTCTTTTTTATTTAAACTTCTATGTAATTCATTAATTTTATCATTCAGTTCAGTGCATTCACCTTCTTTAGGATATAAATGGAAATTATATGTATTAATATCTACAGAAAAATCAACATCATCAGCTTTCATAGGTATATTAGGTTTATCATACAAATACAAATCTCCAATTTTAAATCCATCTAATTTTTCATTTAAAATTGTCTCTCCACTTTGACACTTTTCATCATCTTCATTCTTATAAAACCTATTAATATGTATAGTTCTTACATATCTAATATTGATTGGACTAATACTATTATCTTTCATATATTCATATTTGTAACTATTATTTTCCATCGTTATATAACCCCTTTCAAAACTAATAAATCTCTCGTCTTATTTCTTCAATATCAAAATCAGCCACTAGAACACAAACAACACAACTTCTATACACAAAACTCCAAAAGTTGCTACTATGTCTATTGTGCAGACATTTTCCATTGCTATATAGTTAGCTATTGTCATTATATTCGTTCATAATCCCCATTCCCTCAAGTCTTTATCTTTAGTTTTCACGACCTGATAATTCAGGTAGATTATAACACAAATTGTTTTTAAGGAGTATCTCTAAATGACTCTAATATTGCAATTATTTCTTCTCTGTCTTTATCTGTAAGTTTATCACTTGGCTCTGACCTGAATCCTGCTGAATTAGGACATTCAAACATAAATGCCATAACACATCCACCACCTCTATAATTAAATGTATCCCCAACTGATTTTTCAGCAGTTGGCACTGCATACATCTCTGCACCATCATCAAATGTTATTGTCTGATGTATTTGATAAGCTTAAGCTTGCGGCCGACTCAGCTGCACCATCATCAAATGTTATTGTCTGATTATGCAATGAATCAAAATTACTTGTATTCTTAATTTTGATAATCCAGAAATCTTTTTATTTCTCCTGAATCATCTTAAAATGCTTCAGCACCTCCACAATTTAGTAATTCTAATGTGTGTAACCGTGCCTTACTCCTAGATTACAAGGCAGAATTACTCGTTATGAAAAAGGACTACAAGACCGCTCTAAAAAAGTGTCAGAAAGCCATAAACATTATGGAATCTGCACCTTTTAACAGTGAAAAAACAGTCCTAATCTCACAATAAAAAGAAAAGGATGACTATTGCTAAACCACAGCCGTCCTTCTCATACATTATTTCTTTTAGTTCATATTTACTTTAAGCCCTTTGTTAATGGAATTAGCATAAGCAGTGCAACAATTCCAACAAGTCCAATGACTATGCCCAAAACCATCTTTCCGAATACCATAGAAAAGCACATTCCTACACCAAGGAGAAGGACTCCAAAAACAGCAAGTACCACAGTTCCAACCGTTTTTCCACTTAACTTAATAGGTTCCTTGCCTTCCATTCTTCTCCAGACCAGCAATGTGATCAAAAGAATTACAAGACCTACAACACCTGCCACAATTCCCTGCCTGAACATGCCCATTCCTCTATCAATGCCATGCACATTCCCAGTGCAAAAAATACCATACCGATAGTTCCTAAAATCATTGCAACAAAATTACTTTTCTTCATTGTCATTTTCCTCAACTTTCTCTAAAAAATGGTCTACAAATGCATTTTCTACTTTTTTGTAAGCTCCGACGACACCATCCTCGATTCTTTGGTACGCTCCGGTAACTTTTTCTGCGGTCTTGCCGGTTTTCAATGTATATCCGGAAGGACTGTTTTCATCCTTTTCCAAAAAGGTATCTGTAAATTTTTCTTCCACCTTTTTATATCCGTCTATCACTTTCTGTCCGACTTTTCCGGGCTTTAATTGATATTCCGCCATATTGACACACCTCCTGTTTGTTGTTCTTTGCGCTTCATATCTTACAGGAGATATTCTATCTTACATTTGTTTCACGAATGCTTGAGTTTTATTTGAAAATTGTTAATTATGCTTTTTTCTCGCAATGTTTTTCTTTCGGGTTCTAATAATGTATGATTACATTCAATGCCTCATCCACTCTGGATGCCTTCTCAATTGCCTCTGTAAGCTGTTCCCATGGATAGACATCTGTAATAATACTTTCAATATTCCATTTCCTGCTTTGCATGATTGCCATAACATCACGCACATCCTCTGGAAAATATCCACCGGAACCGATAATGGCATGCTGCCCATAAGTCATGGCAAGCACATCTATCGGGCGAAGTCCTGCTTTTACGGCAACTACCACAATTCTGGAATTTACTTTTCCCATTGACTGATAGGTTTCTATAATTCCATCTGCTCCGGCTGCATCAATATAAATATCCACATCACAGGTTTCTCCCAATGCTGACATAGCACTGCCAAATATCTGCAATGCCTTTGTTTTAATATCCTCTTTGCCATTATTGCAGATTTCAAATCCCAGTTCTTTTGCTTTATTCAATCGAAAATCGGAATGGTCACAAATCATTACCTTATCACATCCAAAGTACTTTAATGCAATTGCTGCCGCTATCCCAATCGTTCCTGCACCAAAGACAATCGCATTTTCTCCCAGCTTCGGAAATGTTCTTCTGGCAGCCCTGCAGCCTACCGTAAATGGTTCAATCAGACATGCTTCTTTAGAAGAAATCTCATCCGGAACTGCATAGACTCCCTTTCCAAGTTCAGCATTCGGAATCAGGACATATTCTGAAAATCCGCCTGTTGTACCCGCACGCTTCGAATCACCCTTTGCAAGTCTAGGATAAGGATAAACCCTGTCACCAACCTTTATGTCCTTTACATTTTTACCGACCTGAACCACTTCGGATACCATCTCATGTCCGAACTCGCTTCCAACTGTAATTCTGTGTCCGGTTCCCGGTCCCTGTTCATAAACGGCTACATCTGTTCCACAAATACTAGCGTAAATATTTTTTACGACAATGTCATTCTCTCCTGCCTGTGGTGTCGCAAGCTCCGCCAACTCTATATTTTTCTGTCCGTTATATAATGCTGCTCTCATAATAATGAATGTCCTTTCTCACAAATTTTATATATTTCATCATACTTTTCTTCAATGTATGGCTGAACCTTCTGTGCTTTCTTTTTCTTTGTTCTCTGATATGCGAAATATGGCAGAATCCAGCCTAAGAATCCCGGTATCGCCAGCAATACACACAGCCATATAATAGGTGGCTGGGCTGTCACAGCAAACACAGAGCCAGCCATAAATCCTGTTCCTGTCACTCCTATTACAAGTGCAGCTGCCGTTGCAACTTTTGTCTTTGAATTTTCCAATGTATCAATTTCGTCTATGCTTGCCTCAAAATTGCGCTGCAGGCGTGTCAGTTCGACCTTATTCACAATCTTCCGGTTTCTTTTCATCTTAATCTGTATCTTTTCACCTGTTCTCTGCGGTGGAAACTTATCATCCACTGTCCATCCAAAATTCTCATAGCAGTCTAGATAAAAGGAAGCCTTATCTTCAGAAATCTGTATCTCTTTATATTCAAACGATGTAAATTCTCTTCCGTTCCATTCATTCTCAACCATTTGTTATTACCTCTGCTTTCTTCTATTTAAACCGTTTCATTCTCGGTCCTGTCCTGCTGCATATCCATCACATTCCCTGCAATCGGCATAAATACTGTGAAAGTTGTACCTTTCTTCGGCTTGCTTTCAACCGTAATATGTCCAGCTGATAATTCCAGAACCCTCTTTACCAGTGCCAGTCCAAGTCCGTTTCCATACGTCGCATGACTTTCATCTCCCTGATAAAACTTGTCAAAAATGTGTTTCATTACTTCACTATCCATGCCGCATCCATTGTCCGATACTGATATCTGGATATAATTCTCATCTCTTTTTGCAAAAGCCTGATCTTTCCTCCATCCTGAGTAAATTTTAAAGCATTGGACATCAGATTATTCCATACCAGCTCCATAAGTCCTGGATCAGCACAGATATATGCTTCATCCTCCATATCTGCTTCAAAATCTATAGATTTCTTTTCCATACTGTCATCAAACTGAATAATGCAGTCACATAACTGTGCACAGACATCATAGGTTTCCGGCATCGGCTGAATGGTCTGTTTTTCCAGCTTATTCAGCTTTAACATGTTCTGAATCAGATTAGATAACCGCTTCGTTGAATACAGAATATTATCCACATAATCTGCCTGCTCACTATCTGCGCTGACACATTTTTGTAATAACTGGGCATTATTATAGATAACAGCAAGTGGTGTCTTAAACTCATGGGATACATTAGAAAAGAAGTCCGTTTTTAATGTCTCATTGCTTCCCAGTTCCTCCACCATCTTGTTAAAATCTTCAACCAGAATATCCAAACAGTCTGCTTTGTCCTTAGTATGCTGTGCTTTCAAATATACGGAAAAATCTCCTTCAGCCACCTTCTTTGCTGCGATTGAAATCTTCTCCAACGGCTCCTGATATTTCTTCCTAAGTTGCCAATTCGTAAAATATGTAAAAAAAGCTGCACCTATCATCCAGAAAATAAAAATCCCGACAATCAGTTTTTTAGGTATCTCTGCTGAATCTATATAGTTTCCGATTATCTTCATCTCAATTGTGGTAAGTATTGCAAATACCAAAAACGATAATATAAATGTAGATATCGGAAATATTTTCTTTTTTATCCTGCTGTCTCTTTCTTCTGTCACATTAACCTCTTTTCTGCGCTGCTTCCCAGCACATCTCAAGTTTGTGCAAAGCACAAATCTTGCATGTGAAAAAACTTGCGTGTAAGGTTTTTCACATTAACACCGCCTTATATCCAACTCCACGTACTGTCTTTATCTCAAAGCCGTCACATGCTGAAAATTTATCCCGAAGCTTTGTAATATAAACATCTACCGCACGAAGGCTTGTATCTGTATCCAGACTCCAGAACTCATCCATAAGCTGTGCTCTGGAGAAAGTTTTCTTCGGATATGAAAAGCAGTTTATAGAGAATATTAAACTCTCTTGTCGCAACCGGAATCTCCTCTCCGTCAATCTCTGCTGTCATGGCATCTGCATCTAATACAAGATTTCCAACCACAAGCTTTCGCTCTGTCTCGATATTTGCGCGGCGCAGAAGTGCACGTACTCTCATCTCGAGCTCTGCAAGCTCCACAGGCTTTACCATATAATCATCAATTCCAAGCTGGAATCCCTTCTGCTTTGATAGCAGATCGTCTTTTGCCGACATAAACAGAATCGGAATATGTTTATTAACCTCACGCACATTCCTTGCAAATTCAAAACCATCAATTTCCGGCATCATAATATCCGAAACAATCAGATCATACAGACTGTTATATAACTCATCATAGGCTTCCCTGGCTCCTAACACGCCCTTTGTCTCAAAACCACAGTCATTCAGCCAGGTACATATGGTTTTATTTAATTTTTCATCATCATCTACTACTAAAATATGTATCATAAACACCGCCTCCATTCTATCTTCTTCATTATAGCAAAACCCAGACTGCATTTCTGCTATATTTTCCGTATTTCCTTCGTTGACCGAAATATCATATAAACAGCCATACCTATCACAATGACACATATCACTCCTCCGGTACACTCTGTCATGATTTTCTTAAAAGCTGTCTGACTCGCATCTGAAAACTGTGCCAGCATAGCACTTTCCAGTGAAAACATAGATACCATTGCAGTTGTAAAGCTTATCACTTTTGCGGCAGACAGAACCGGACTTCCATACTTTCTGTACTTCACCAGATTAATAACAGCCGTAATTACCGAATAAAATGCATACATTGCCATCACATAAATCATATAGCCGGGATATGTAAATCCATTTTCTTTTTTTACTGCAAGCACTACAATTCCACTTAGTGCTATATTGATTACCAGAAGACTTGCACCGCAGATCCTATATCTTTTTAATTCGGCTTTCTTCCTTATCTCTCCTTCTTTTACTGAAAAAGGTCTTATAAGTGACAAACGCATCCATGCAAGCACAAAATAATATAAAGCCAATGAGATAAACCATGCCGAATTATAATAAATTCCAAAGGACAACTTCCATATAACATATACTACGTTGATAAGAAACCCCTGATACAAGGCAAGCTGTGTACGAAATGTATTTTCCTTAATCAACCTGCCAATTATGGGTATTGATACTATTTTTTTTAATAATGGATGCATTTCTTTTGATTGATGTACGAATTGAACAATTCTGATAATTCCTGTTATCGTTATAATCAGTGCATAAGCAGACAAAATATAAGCAAGGTTTGAAATTGCCACATTTTGTATGTTGTTTACCAAAACAAAAATCACAAATAGATAGCTTGGTATAGCTATTATGACTGTCTTTACAGGTGTAAGAAAAAAGAATTTTTTTACGAACTTATACAATTGATTCATTCCAAATATCCTCTCTCTAAAAAATGTTCACTGAACCTTTTTGTCGTATTCATGGCAACTCAAAAATCCTATGCCAGTTACTTTGCACTTAGCATAGGATATTTAAGTTTATCTTGTGTTAGAGAATTGTTTCAGAATTGTTAATTTTCTTCTTTTCGATTTTTCAAAAACTTTGTAATACCAAATACTGTAAATACCAATGCTGCTACTCCTGCCACAGCCCTCAATATAGTTTTCATATAAAATCACACTCCTCTTATTGTCTACATCTATGACAGCCCTCACAAGCTGCGCCTTTGGAAGCCATCCATAATCTGTCTGCCACCGGTGTCCAGTTTGCCGCTGCATCCACACATTTATCTGAAAATTCCTTCGCTGATTCAAGATTCTGATAATCCGTACTCTTAGTACCACTCTTTTCTACAATATCCGTTAGCCTTCCTGGATTATCAAGTACAGGGCATGGACGAAGCATATTATCGTTGAATGGCTGGTTGTCATGGTATCCCATGAAAAGTCCTGAGCGGTATGCTTCTAACAATGTCTTTTCTCTGATATTGGAATCTGAATAATGGATAAATGCACATGGTTCTATATCTCCATTGGCATTGATATGGCAATAACTTCTGCCTCCGGCAATACATCCGCCTACATATTCTCCGTCATTCCAGAAATCAACAGTAAAGAGTGGCTTGGTATGTCTGTATTCACGAATCTTGTGATACATCATTTCTCTCTGCTCCGGTCTGACAATCAGATCTGTAACTGCACCTTTGCCAACAGGCATATAGGTAAAGAACCATGCGAATTTTGCTCCTAACTCTACCATATAATCAAAGTACTCTTCGCTGCCGATTAATGCGGATGTAGCTTTCTGCCTTCTTCTTTTATTGCATCCCATGCCAGTCCGGAACATCCTGCCAGCATAAAGGCAACTGACAAAGCCATAATTAAAAGTATCTTTTTCTTTGACATTTTTCTCCTTCCTAAAATCTATCCTTTGGCATACAAACTGCAGTAATTGTAATTCCTGCAATTGCCGCTAATGATACTATGACGAATATCATTTTCTTCATAGGTTTCACCTCGCAATCCTCACTGACAATCCGATTGTATATAATGAATGTTTCAACAGTGCTTGATTTCTGTTTGAAAATTATTAAACATTTTCAGATTGGATTATAATTTACCTGCAAAAGACATTTCTGCCTCTGCAATTCCTCTGGCAAATGATTTGGCAGATACAAACATGGCTTTTTCCTTAGAGAAATACCTCCGGTAAGTGAGAGCATTTCCATTACAAACTGTGAGCAGAAATACCGCCGTTTCATTTTGAATGGTATATGCAAAAGACACATAAAAACGCCTATCAGCGTAGATGCCTGAACACCTGTAATCTTCTTATAATCATCTACACCAAAGTTTGATTTACAGTATTTGTTCATGGCTTCCGCAGATGTATTATGCTGGCTCATAAGTGTTTCCAGATATTTTATCTGCTTCTGTGTGACAGGCTTTTCCGCTTTCGGCTTACTCATAAACACGGAAAGCATTGCCGCCAATAAGGACAGCAACATAAGCTTTCTTAACGCCTGTTACAGCAAGATAATGCCGTATCTGTGTCTCATAATAGGTCGGAACACCTTCTTCCCATTCAGAACGCTTATACTCGCTGGCTGTCTTAATCTCTAGGATTGCAGGATTACCCTCATCATCTGTAGTCAATCCATCCACATCAGCAATCATAAATGGATATTCTGGATGCTGGAGCATAGCACGTACTTCAACCACAGTCTTTCCGGTAACCTTTGCGAAATGATTACGGATAACCGGCTCCATGATAGTTCCCCATTCCATAGCTTCATTCTCCTGCGTATCATCCTCTGTCTGGTTCGTTTTATTGAGCCATAAGGAAATAGCACTGTTCCATTTGCTAATACCAAGAATGGCTGCAACATCACTTCCACCAATCCCCTGTTTGCGGTATCTAAGCCACTCTTCCCTTGATAATCCGTCTGTCTCTACTAAAATATTTGCATTCATACTCTATTCCTCACTTTCTCTTAAATCAGAAAAAGCAGAGCCTTCCGACTCTGCCAATGTTGTAATAATCTTGTAAGATACCTTCTGTACGGTATCAGCTATAATCTTTAATTCTTCTTTATCCTTGAGCCATGACTGTATGTAACCCATGGAATAACTGCTTGTATCAAGCCCCAATGACCTGTAAATCTCCTCTGGGTGTTATGCATTGCAAGCTTTAACAGCTCTTTCTTATCTGTTCCCCATGCTTCCATCAGGCTGCTATGTATCGTAATAGAGCCTGTACCCATTTCATCTTCTGATACAAGCACATAGAAGATGACTGCTAAATCAAGAAACTCTATATAAGGCATATCCGAAAGCAGCTCGGCATTCCTGTCCTTATTAATGAGCTTGAAGCACACCCTGTCTTTTACATTATTAAAGTCCATAATTCCTGCAATGTCAAAATCACTGCTGGCACGATTTGCCTTGTAGCACTCATCAATAGCCCTGATAATATCCGTCATTGCCCTTCCGTCCTTATACTGAGCAAAATAAGTATCAAGGTAGATTGTTGGTGCAATATTGATATTACGCTCACAGATAGTAAGACCTGTAAGAACCAGACCATTGTTCTTCTTTACCTCACGAACAAAGACCTTGTTAGCTGGATAGACAGATGTAAATGCCTCTTTGATAATGCCTGCGAATACCTGTAATGAATTGATTGTGTTGTTTGCCATGATAAAATTTCCTCCGTTGTTTGAATTGTTGTTGCTGTTGTTATTAGTTCCGTTGTTGTTTAAATTGTTGTTCATCATAGTGTGAATCTCCTTTTCGTAAAAAATTATTTGTTGTCTTTAAGCCATCTGTACAAGAATACAAGTACAATGACCGCTTGGATAAATAGTGCATCCATCTGTGATGCAAGCCTCCTTTCCTCATATTTGACAGTTTTATGACTTGTCAGGGTCATCCGGTAACTGCATTGCTTCCACAAACATAGTAAGAGCTGTGCGGATTCCCAGATAAAATCCATTCTTTTCTGCGGTATAAGCTGTTGAATATACGATTTCCTTAATACGCTCCATCTCTTCTGCTGTCATGGATTCTTTCAATGGCTCTATGGCTTTCTTGACTTCTACATCGAATTTACTCCCCAGCTTTATGCTGTCATCCTCGTAGTTAATCACATAGTCATAGATTTTTGATAACAAATCCTTCATGGTAACGTGCCTCCTTTCCTGCCACATCAGGGCATAAAATATAAGCAGTTTTATGACATGCTCAGGTCAAATAAAAAAGACACCAAGGTTTCTCCTGATGCCTTTGATACCCATATATAGAGGGGCGGGGTTCCGAACTAAGAATTGCTTTTAAGGTTTGATACGTGCTTAGTTCCAAAATTATATATAATTTTTTTGCCTATACTGGCAGCTGTAACATTCTGTTACATTTTTCAATAACATAAATAAAAGCCCGAACAGCAGGCATTCCAACCATTCGGACTCTTATGGATATTATTGAGTTCATTTGAAAATATATTTTTTACGGCAGTAATTTATCAAGCCACCCACTAAACTTTTTACCATGTATAATACGCTAATCACTATAGCCACATATAAAATAAATCTTATAGTCACCTTATCGCTCATATAACCTATTGCAACGTTCTTAACATCATCTGATAGTAATGAAATAATAATGGCAATTAATGCAAAGATAGCCGAACATAGATTAAGATAGAAAGATGTCTTTTGCATTCTATATGATAATGTACTATTTCTGGCCTCCACATGTGAATTAACAACTAAAACAGTATCATCAATCAGCTTTTTACAATGTTCCACCGTTTTATCAAGATTCTCAACAGCATTCATTGCTATAGTTTTACCAGTACCAACATTATATTCACTTGGTTCTAGATACCCTCTACTTTTAAATTCATTTACAAATCTTGTAGCATACATTAATGAATTATCCGTATCTAATTTAATTTGTAGCCATGTATCTAAATTTGCATTCTGCCCACGCTGAATCCATACGCTTATTTGAGTAATCTGGTCCTCAATGGCATTTTTCAACCCGAGTACACATAGGTATTCAATAAAATGCCCTACTATGTCATGTGCAAAACATTCACTATCATATCGGTCGTTCTTATTTCTTTTGTAAATATAATCCAGCTCGACATTATGTTGATGCAATGAATTTATACACGCATCTTGTCCGTTTATAAAATCACAAAACCTCGCTTCAATTCCTATGCTATTCCAAAATTCCTTACTAGAATTTCCATCTATATTCGTTTTAAAAACATTAAATGCTATAGGTTTATTATTCATTGAAAAGATAACGCTTCTGAAGTCTTTATGCAACTCTTCAGCTAATCTATATTTAATTTCTTCTAACAAAACTGCCAAGATTTTTTCTTTGTATATATTTCCTGGATTTGCTCCCTTACCTATTCTCCGAAATTGATACCATCTTAAATTCTCTATTCCAGAATAAAACTCGTGTTTAGCCCTATCACTAACGCACAATTTATTTATCTTGTCTTTCCATTCTTCGTTTATCCAAAATCTATAGACAATCCCCACAAAGGAAGAAGACAATGACAACATCTCAATATTTAATCTTGAAGCATACCTTGAAAATTCACATCCTGGCTTAAAATCAAGTGTTGCAGCACTAAATTTAAAAAAAGAATTATGTACTTTCTTATAGATATCAACATTTGTCTCTTCTGTATGATTAAAACCGTAAACATATTTACCTTTCAGCATTCTTTGAATTTTCTTCTTAAATTCAAGCAAAAATTCTTTTGGAAGTATATCTACAATTTCAATAGCTTCTAATTCAATAAATGGCTCTATCTTCTCTCCTGTCTTACAATTATATTGTGGCTCCGCACTACAATTTATCTCATAGCCACTACTTTCATAGTTGCCCGAATCCAACATAAACTCTTCTGATTCCTTCTCACGGAAGATTCTCCTATATACATTTCTATGTTTAATATACTTTTCTCGTAAGGCAATCATGATTTTATGTTTAGCAGGTAGGGCCTCATTTCTATAAACAGGGTTTGTTACCTTTATTCCAAATTCTTGATAGAATTCATCGAAGTCAACTCGCACATCATACATATGCAGCAAATCACCTCCTCTCAAAATTTCAAACTATTGCTCTGCGATTTTGCCAAGTATCTTATAAAGAGTCTTAACCTCTTCCTCGTTGAGCGTGACTCCTTTTCCCATCTTTTCATGATTTGGAGCCCAATCTCTTAAGTCATACTTTGGTTCCGCTCCGTTCCAAGAGATAAGATTTAATTCCTTCTGCCATCCCTTAGCACTTTCTGATAAAACTCCAAGTTCCTCTACAATTTCGTATCTAATATCTGCCATAATTATATTCTCCTTATGAATTTCTTTGTTCATCAACAAAAGATTCAACTGTTTCTATTTCGTGTTCAGTTAATCCATATAACTCATAAACGTAGTTATCAATTATACTAATCTGCTCTAACGATTGTTCTTCACCACTTTCAATAATAATGTCAATTAAACTCACTATTTCATTAACTAATCTAATGTCTGGAACAAAAATTGGCAATTCAAGAATTTGAGCTTGGTCTATTTGCAATTGTTTACCCTTTCGTTTTCCCATATTGAAAAGCCAATAATAGTACAACTTTGAATTAAATAATGCCAATGCATATTTATAATTCAATCCTGTAGGTTGAACTGTCAAATAAGCTCTTGTAACATATGTATCAAAATCTGCATATGTAAAACAAGGTTCTTTTGTCATTCTTAATGATAACAACTTTTCACCTTTAAATTGAGACTCTACTCTCGGTCTATGTAGTCCATAAGGCTTATTATCAGAAGTAATTATTGCTTTATATCTATCAAAATGAGCTTTCACATTTGGATATTCATCGATATTCTTGATTATCTCTTTAGTCGTGTATATTATCCACTTATGATTTTCACCTTTAATTCGATATTTTTGTATTTGTTCAGAAGTATAATATGGTTTTAACAATTTCAATTCATCTTTACTAAAACCTAATCTATCAATTTCTTGTGTCTCAACTGCAAAAATGCCTCTTCCAACCTCTAATGATGAATCTACTTCTAAATGTCTATCAACAACACTTTCCTGCAAAATATCTATACCACCACCAATATCTTTTTTATCCATAAAGTAATTCTGCTTATTTGTCATTTTCTGCAAAATACTATCTTCTTCATGAAATGAAATATTTCCAGATGAATCGTATAGCCTATCACCCTTTATAATAAAATAATTGGTTTCTTTATCATTCCAATTAACTACACTTTGCAAAATATTAGCATCTGCATAGCCTTTCCTATTTGTTATGCAACACTCTACATCTTCTTGATGATTTCCTTTTTCAACAAATGTAATAATATTATGTTGTCCTAAAGCTGATTGAAATATTTTTAATTCATTAAAATTAACTAATTTCTTTACATTTGCTCTTTGACTAAAATCTTTACGTAGTGTTTTAGCTCCTGATGCATTCAAATAATAATTAGTAGTAATTAGGCTACAAAAACCGTCCTCATGCAATAAATCTAACCCTTTATGAAAAAAGAAATAGAATAAGTCCATCTTGCCTTTGTAAAATTTTTCTCCAAATGCAGTTGCTGCTATTGGTCTAAACAAATCCTTATGGCCACTTTCTCCAACATACGGTGGATTTCCAATAACAATATCAAATCCTTTGTTTTCTTTAAATACCTTAGGAAAATATAACTGCCATAAAATAAATGGTTTAGATGACTCAGACAATGATTCGTAATATCTGTCTCTTAATTCATAATTCCCACCTATCTGTTCGAGAATAATATCATTATATATCTTTTGTATTTGCTCTTTTATTTCCTCTTTATCACTATGTTCTTTTGTGAAAAACAATTTATCTTGTAATTCAATAAGTTTAGAAATAAGTCCATCTACACTATTTTGGAATACAGAACCCTGGCTATTTTCTGATACATTATTTAATAATACACTTTCTGTAATAAGCCTGCTCCCCAAAAATTCATCCATCAAACTATTTCCACAAATAATATTACAATCAAGATTAGGCAGCTGACGTGGCTTTGTATGTGCATCAAATTCCCCATTTCCAGCATCATCAGCTATTTCATCATCAATAACAATAGATAACCACAATCTAAGCTTCGCTATATCTACCGCACTTGGTTCGATATCACAGGCAAAAATACAATTTTTTATGGTATTCACTTTTAAATCATATGGTTTACGCTCATAAGCATAGAATGTTTTCTTCTGAAATCCATTCATTTCGATAGCCAAATACTCTGTAAGAACTTGTCTTGCTCTTACAATCTCATTGAGCATTCCAAGCGGAAACGCTCCAGAGCCGACTGCTAAATCCGCCACTTTTACATTGGCTAGCAAATCATCAATTTCTTTTAATCTGTTTACACCTTTCTTGAAACTCAAAATTTCTTCTGATATGAGTAAATCTTTATTCTTATCAAATTCATAATGGCTCTTTCCAGAAGCATCCGTTACTCTAAGTGTCTTTGCAGTATCTTCATCTCTAAGATATTCACCATACAGAATAAAGTCTCTTATTGCATTCTCCGAAATACCAGTCTTTGTCACAAGATGATTTATCAATGTTTCCTGACACATGTAATGAACTATTTCTCTAGGTGTATAGAATGCACCTTTCGACTTTCGGTCTTTTACATCAAGAAGATTTTCAAAAACCTTACCAAGCATCTCTGGGTCAATGGCAACCTCTCGCTCCATAGGTTCATCCTCATTCATTGTAAAGTTGTATCTATCAAATATATCAAGAATACCATCAGCATCCCTCTTGCCCTTTACATCTGCATTTGAAAAGAGACTATTTGGAATATTGAAATTATTGTTCTCCCACTCATAGTTATCAAGCTGCTCAAATAATCCACCATTTAGGAAAGGTATTCTCCTATGAAGTGGCGGATAATAGCCATTCTCACCACGATTCAGATTAAGTCCTGTATAGAATAATGGCTCAAGATAATCATCAAAATAATTTTTACCAGCATCAACACAACCATCAAACATTTTTCTCATAAAATCTTTAGGACCAGTTCCCCAAGGCTTCCCTTTTACAATACCTGCAAGGAAATCCTCATCTTCATTGGATAATGCACGAAGTTTTTCAAATACAACTTTATATGAACCATCCTCCTGTGGTGCATACACTGAGCCAACTATGTCTCTACTCTTCTGTCCTCTTGCAAAAAAAGCTCTTTTATACTCCTTTTCCGTCATTGTAACAGGAATAGCATCTACACCAAGCCATCCTTTTTTCTGAATAAAATATAAGAATACAATCTGACCCAACAATTTCTTTGCAAACTGTTCGCTTGTAAAATTTCTTATTTGTGCTTCCTGCATGAAATCCTCATTACTCTCAAGATATTCACGCAGCTCATGATACTTTTCGCAATACAACTGGAAAAACTCATTTGTAACCTTTTCTACACTGAATGCTTCTTCAAGTTCATCAATACCAGGGTTATTTGTATCATCCTGAAAAATAGGGAATAAACGTTGCTTAGCAGTATTACAAGGCTCGCCCTTGCCAACAAGGTATGAATATCTTTTTGCTGGTGTAAGTTTCTCCGTTACCTTGCCCTTTGAAAATTCATAATCTAACCTAATAAATGAAAGTCTCCATTTATCTGGTTCCTCTGGAGTATAGAATGCAACCAAAGCACCGGCACAATTACCAGCTTCAATAAGTGGCTTTATAAAGTTTCTCTGCATGGTTCTGGAACGCTCTACTGAATCGCCTTTTTTAAGTGCTACAGAAAATATCGCAATCTTTTCTCCGTTATCCCCATGATAATTTCCGATATGAAAATATCCGTCCACATAGTATGAAAAATTATTATAAACCTTTTTATACTGTGTAGGAGCTATAATATCCATATCGTTTAAAAATTCACGTACAAAATCCACAAACGAATTATGATTATATGGGTTTGTGAGTACTGCTTCAAATATATCTGTTTTTCTACTCATTAGTTCTTAGCTCCTTTCATGTAACAAGACAGAATAACTTGCTTTTCTTCACCCTCTGCCCTGCTTGCCACCTGCTTACGGCCTGCAAAGTATTTGTCATCAACTTGAGAGACAATCTTATGATATGCTTCTACTCCATCCGCAACATTCTTAATACTCTTTAGAATATTCTTGGTATCATTTGAAGGGACATCCCCATTCTCCCATATCTCAATCATTCTCTTTATTTTTTCTTCTTCATCATCCGTAAATGTCCTAATAGTCTGTAACAAAGCTCTTAGATAACGAATCATCTTCTGCTCATTAGCAGCTACAGCTGGACGTGATGTAGTAATCACTTCTTCTACCGTAAGCGATTCATCGAAAGCATCATTATTTGAATCATAGTGTTCAAAATACTTTTTGCCTACGCTTAACTTAGGCTCATCAGGTTCGCACTTCAAATATGAAACTGCATCCATAAAAGAAATCTGTCTTGTTTCTGTTTCACCAGTTATAAAGAACGATTTAATGAAGCCTTTCCTTATAAAACTTATAGTTGAATCTTCCTTTACTTTATCAGAATTTCTACCTGTCTTTGCTTTCTTAGGAAGCTTCTTTATCTTGTCAAAGAGATTAACATCATTATCTCTAATCTGACGGATAATGGCTAAGTATGCTAATTCTGGATTTGAGCTTTCTTCATCAGCATTCAAATCGGCATTCAAATCTTGGAACAACTTCTGCGAACTTACCTGTTCCTCATCTGATAAATATTTAAAATCTTCTCCTAATGTATCATGAAATGCCTGTAATTTTTCCATAATGCGGTCTTTCAACTGTAAATGCTTACTACTCTGAGCAGTAGGGAAAAAGTTAAACACGAATATTTCCGTATATTCTGTACCGACACGATTGATACGACCAACACGTTGCATGATTCTTGTTGGATTCCAAGGCAAATCATAATTTATTAAAGCATTTGCTCTATGTAAGTTGATACCTTCTGCCAATACATCAGTAGTTACCAGTACATCAAACTGGTCATTATCTCTGTCTTTTTGCTTAGGATTAAAACTATCTTCAATAGCTGCTTTTAATATCATTGTGCTTGAACCTGTGTAAGAGATTACTCTGTCACCAAATATTGGGCGAAGCTCTCTTTCCAAATATTCAGCAGTTTCCTTAGATTCTGTAAAAATTATCTTTTTGTTTCCAACAAGTTTTTTATTTTCATTTAATTCTTTCTTAAACTGTTCAAGTTTTGGGTCAAAAGAAATATTAGTCCACATATCACTGAGATATTTAAGTTTTGCTAAATCCCACTTTAAATCTTTGATAAATTGTTTTGTAAAATCTGTTGATTTGAAGTGCATTACTGTCTCTTCTTCAACCAATTTCATCAACTTATCATCATCACCGCTATCAAGCAAGTCATATACATCAACTTTCTTGCTAATGTACACTTCACCAGCATCATACATTTCTAAAAACTTTTCATAAGATTGCTGGAATCTAGCAAGTGTATTCTTAAATGCAAAAAAACTACTTTCAAGACGCTTTACAAGAATGGATTTCATGAATCCACCCATATTGTGCTGTGCAGCTAATAAGGTTGCATATTTCTTCGTATCCTTAAGATATGTTAATGGTTTATATCTGGAATATTTAAAATTCTTAATCACATCAACAGTTTCATTAAATACTATATTTGTATCATCATCAAACTCATAAGCAATAGGAATTGGACTTCCTAATTTAGGGAATGACAGTCCTTGCTTTTCCAGGTCATCTTTGTAATATTCCATAATCTCGCCGCGAGTTCTTCGAATCATTACATGACGAAGTATCCTGTCCCTGATTTCCTCTGAGTTAGCTCTAAGCTGGTCAACATAGAGTTGTGTTCCCTTTGAGTATTTATTTTCTTTTCTATGCAATTCCTTAAAAAAAGCTTCGAGGTCCCTTAATCCGATAATTGTACTGTCATGCTTAGGCTGGAACAGATACAGTTGATTTTCAATATCACTAGAATAATTGTTAATAGGTGTGGCAGAAATAAGAACCACCTTTTTACCATAGCATATTTTATGAAGATTACTAAAGCTTTCTGTTCCCTGATTTCTAAATCTATGCGCTTCATCAATAAAAATGTATTTAAACTTATCTACACCTTTATCAAGAATCTTTTCCAGCTTTCCTAATGACTCTACTTCGGCAGCAACATCAAATTCAAGAAGAACTTCTTTCCAGTAATCTACCAGTACAGGAGGACATATAATGAGCTTCTTTCCCTTTGGTAATGCCTTAGCTAACATAGCACATATATATGTCTTACCCAGACCTACTACATCCGATATAAATACACCATTATATGTTTCCAGTATCTTGCGTGCCTGTACAACAGCATCAAGCTGATACTGCAATTTCATATATCCATCTGGCAGCAAATCATCACCAAGCAAGTCCTTATCTGAATTAATCTCTTCTTTAAAAAACTCATACAATGTCTTCAAATATATTTCATATGGTGTAATATCATTACGAAGCCATGTTTTCTTTTCCACTGCTTCAATGTATTCATCAGTAACTGGCACTGATTTAGCCCATAAATCTTCAAATTTTTCAAGAGCAAACTGCACATCTCTGCTATCTTTAAGCTCTACATTGAACTCTAGATTATTCTGTAACCCAGCCTCAGAAAAATTGCTAGAACCCGTAATAACACTTCCATATGTATCAGGTGTTTTATCCATATCCTTACGCATAATATAGACTTTTGCATGAATAGGTGCATCCACATACATTCTCATTTCAAGTTTTCCGTTCCTGAGCCACTCAATAAAGGTGCGTACTCCCTGTTCAATAGAAGCATTTGTTTCTGACTTTTCAAATTCATTTACAACATCTTCGTTAAATGCTTCCTTAGCTTCCTTTGTTGTCAGCTTATCAAAGGCAATCTCATTATTCGCCCTGTCAATAATCTTCACCGTATACTTATCTACATTAAGGCCAACAAGAATACGAATCTTCTCAACATCTGCCATAGCTTCATACATCTTAAAAAATCCGCTAGTTCTAAAATATCCTACAAGCACATCAAAGAACTGTGTATTACTCTTCAAGATATTGCTAAATCTGTCATAAAGATTTCTATCTGGCTCGTTAGTGAAAAAAGTTAAATCAGTATACATACCTTCACTCCTTAGTAGTTAATATCAAGTACTATTCTGGTCGTTTATTTGCTTTATATCGCGCATCTGCTGGTCTAGTTGCATCTGCTGGTAACAACCACATCTTTCCTTTTTTTATTGCTCCATCTATTCTTCCTTCTGTACACAAAACGCCAATTCTTCTAGAAGAAAGATTCCATAACTTTGACATTTCTGTTGTTGTTAAATATTCCATCATTCTTTACCTCATATAAAATCAACAATAAAAATCTAGTTATATTATAGTCTGCTATCGGAATAATAGCAACAAAAAAAAGAAGGGGTTACCTTCTTTTTTACTCACTTTCTAGCTGTTTCATAGCTTCCGTAGTTTGCTCTATTCCCTTGTTCTCTTCTCTTATTCTGACATCGCGTTTTTCAACCAATCCATAACACCATGCACATATAGTAGCAATTAGCAATATACACAATACGATATTTGAGAATAATAATGGCTTTAATTTTTTTCTATTTTCTTGCAAACCATTTACTAACCTGTCAACATAATAAAACAAGCCAAACAATATATTAATCAATACTAATCCTATTATTAAAGATACCACTAAAATTCTATACACACTTGCAGTGTTGATGTTATTAAGTACAGATGTAGAAAATGCTATACCTCCTGTAAATGCCAATACAACAGCAGCAAATATTCCTAAAATAGATATATATTCTCTCTGTTGTTTTCCTAATTCAGTTTCAACATTGTTTTGTGCTAACTTAGCCTTATCAATTTCCACCTGTATTTGATTTAACTGGGATTGAACATCAACAATTGTCGTTTCTCCTGCGGTTTTCCTATCTCCCGCATCAGAATACAGAATCCTCGCAATATCTAAACTTACATGGTCATATAATTTTTGAATGCTATCACTTATATCAATAATATTTCCATGTTCATCTCTATTTTGAGGATTATACCCCGCTCTTATTAACGATAAATTCTGTCCCAAAATATTAATGTCTCCCTGATTCTGATTTGGTGCTTGCTGAATCTGAGTTAACACAGTGAATATATCTGAATAGAAGTGCCTATACCTATCTTCCTTATTGGGAGAATAATAAAGTGCTTCAAGACGTTTATACATCGCATGTCGAGTACTTTTATCTTGAAGCATTTCCTGATTCTTTGCCAACTCAAAAAGAATTTTGCAAAATTCTTCTCTCTGAGCCTGTTCCTTTGTTAAATCCATTTATCCCACCGCCTTTATTAATTCAGTAGGAATAATACAATGATTACCTAATCCATTACTATATATCTTAGCCCAAGCTCCACCATCTTTATGAGTCTCAGCTACCATATCCCAAGGATTAAGTTGTCTTTTTTCTTCTACTATCTTATCAATGAATACAGCATCTGTAGCTACAATTGAAAATGTATCATTAATAATAGATATTGGCATAGCACCAAAACCACAGTAATGATAATAAACATTAGGAACAACTGGTCCAAATTGCCAAGCTTCTATATTATCAGAAAAAGCAATTTCATCACGCCGCAAAAAATCTTTCTGTATATAATATAAGATTTTTTGTAATTGAAGATTACTGACAGGATGACCATCCTTTACACACTTTGATACAATATATTTAGATAAATCAATCGCATTATACATATGATGTCCTCCTTTCAGTCCATGGATACATAGTAACAGTATACTACCAATTTAGAGAAAAATCTATTACCTTTTTGTAAACTTTTTTTATCAATTGCAAGCATTATATTATCTCAACACATTCCTTAATTCTATTAATTTTTTCATATTAATAATATATTCTCTTATCATACCAAGCTTCTTCCTTAGCTCAAATGGATGCATTTTTTAAATTTAAATAAATAACCCCACCAAGTAGATTGTACTACTTTATGGGGTCAACTCACATAATATATTCAATTTTACAGTAACATTACTACTTCGACATCAATGTTATCCCATTGATTTTTCCGTAGATATCTACCATAACTTTTCCTATACCTCTGTGCTTCTTCAAAACTTAATCGCTTTGTAAATAGATAAACTTCATCGAAAGAACGTTCGCCTACTTGTCTGCAATAGCAGCCTGTGCCATAGCAGCATATAACTCAATCAACATATTATTGATGGTTTCCATCAGCATCCTAGCCATAGAATTATCTAGCTTTGATAAATCCATAAGTGTAGTAGGAAGCTCCAGTATTTTTACACGAATACCATTATACCTGTAATACTGTAACTCTTTTAATGTCTCCTGCTTACTTCTACCAAATCTATCGACCTCAGTAATAATTAGCTCGTCACCAGCTCTTAATACATCCTCTTTGAATACCTGATACCTCGGACAATTAAAATTCTTGCCTGTCTGCTGGTCTGTGAAAATCTTTTCCAGCTCCAAACCATTCTGCTCGCAGTATGCTGTAATCTCCTTGATACCTCTGTCTAAATGCTGCTCTCTTGTACTTGTTCTGTGATAACCATATCTCTTCATTATTATTTGCTCCTTTCCTAGTCTTAAAATGCTTACATAAAAAATGAGACCTCCCATAATGGAAAATCTCTACTTTTTGGCACTGATTTTATGCCCTTATTATTCAGTTTCTAAATGTACACTTTTCGGCACCACCTCCTTAAAATGGGTATAAAAAAAGAAGGTATATTTCAACCTTCCTTTAAACAATTTATTTGTATATAAACAAATTCCCTTCTCCATCACTTGCAGCATCTTCAAGTTTCATCAATCCAGAAGTTATTATCTTCTCATCAAATGGTAACAGTCTATATATTTCTTGAAACTTAACAATTTTGTATTCTTTACCTTTATAAAAAACTCTTGCTTCAACCGGTATAGCCTTTCCTTCGTTATCACAATATCCGGTATATTTAACAGGCTGATTACGCTCATATCTAATTCGATGCAACGTATATGATGTACTCAATGCTCCATAGATTAAATATGCAGTAGCAATAAAAGCTTGTACTTTTATTCGTGTCTCTAATCCATTTGCATACTCTATCCCTAAATTTATTGCATATAGTAAAAAAATTACGGTAAAAAGGAAATCAAGTAAAATGTCTATATATAATAATTTCATATGATATTTCTCATCATAAATTCTATACAGATTTTGAAATAACAAATTGTACACTATCCAGATTACAAAACCAACTATTCCAATTATATGCAATAACATTCTATATTTTTCAGCCAATAATGGAGCACATGGCAAATCTATATATTCCAATACATTCCAATATGAACTGCAAAATACAATAAACAATATTATTATGCACACTATGTATCTAAGTATTCTTAATTTTCTTAAGAACGGCTTATCTCCATTTAATGATTCCTTTACTGTTTCAAAAATCTTATCTATCATTTTATCCATTTACCTAGAATGTCTTTTCATCCTTTCAAATCAATTTAAAATACCTCAACGCATCTTTAATATACTCCACCTTCTCCTGCGGACACTGCTTCACCTCTGGATTCTCTTTCTTGGACTTATTATAATTCTCGCCCATGTCCAGACCACACATCCTCTTGACCTGTGCAATATAAGAAGTATGCACATTCACACCATACTTTTCCTTCACATATTCCTTAATCTTTGAATAAGTAGCCTTTTCTTGCGGTGTATAATTACTCTCATAATCAGGCTCCATTGTAACTTCAATCTTAGGTGTATCTTTTTTGAGGGATAATTTGACAACCGTCTCGACATGCCCCGTATTTGGAAACATATCCACACAGCACCCTTTCTTAACCTCATACCCACTCTCCTGTAACACAACCAGATCCCTTGCTAGACTTGTAGGCTTGCATGAAATATACACCATTGACTCCACACCATAGTCAATTATCTTCTTAAGTGCCTTAGGATTGATACCATCTCTTGGTGGGTCGAGGACGATAAAGTCTGGCTTGTCCTTTATGTTATCGAGGGCATTAAGCACATCATCTGCGATGAATTCGCAGTTATCAAGTCCATTTATGCCGGCATTAATCTTAGCTGCTTCGACAGCTTCTGGTATTATCTCAACGCCGATGACTTTCTTTGCAACCGGGGCTAACATCTGTGCAATTGTTCCTGTTCCACTGTACAGATCGAATATGACCTTGTCTTTTGTTGTTCCGACATAATCTCTTGCCTTTGAGTACAGTACTTCTGCACCAAGTGAGTTAGTCTGGAAGAATGAAAATGTTGTAATCTTGAATTTAAGTCCAAGAAGCTCTTCTTCAATATAATCCCTTCCGAATACTATCTCTGTCTTTTGGTTGATTACCGCATCGGCAACACTGTCATTGTAGGTGTGCAGGAAGCCGGTTATCTCTCCGTCAAGTGACAGTGCTTTTAATCTGTCTGCAAGTTCGTCCATAGGGATATCATTAATTGTAGTTGTCACAATATCCACAAGGATTTGTCCTGTCTTTACAGCTTTTCTTACAAGCAAATGTCTAAGATACCCTTCGTGCTTCATTTTATGGTAATAAGTGAGATTTTTCTCTAGTGCATAATCATATACACACTTGAGTATTTTTCTGTAATCATTATCCACAATCTTACAGCCTGTTACTGTTACTATATCATACATACTGTTTCTCTTATGTAAACCGAGGGCTATCGGACCATCTTTTACCTCATCGCCAAATGAGAATTCCATTTTGTTACGGTATTCACTTGATACAGGGCTTCCAATTATTCCCTCCCACTCATATTCTGTATTAATAACAGGAGCAAGAAGCTTCTTCACTGCATTTTCTTTCATCTTTAACTGTTCTTCGTACCTTACAGTCTGATATACGCAGCCACCACATTTACCAAAATGCTCACATCTTTCGTTAGTTTCTGTATCTGCCTGACAGACAACTTCAAGAAGCCTTCCTTCACATTTGCCGTGCTTCTTCTTGTTTACCATAAATTTAACTGTCTGTCCCGGTATTGAATTCTTTACAACAGCCTTTTCCTCTATAGTCTGTCCGTCTTCCTCTGTCTTAACTATTACATTTCCCTTATTAGGAAAATCCACGCTTTCTACATAACCTGTATATATGCCGCCTTTTTTCATCTTTTATCTCCAATCCTTCTATATAATCAATCAGGAAACTAACCAGCCTTCCTCCCACATCACCGAACATCTAAAAAACCACTGGCTGTAAGCCAGCCAGTGGTCTTTGTCTTAATCATTCTTTAATTGGCAGAATAATTAGTTCTCGAATTCATCATCATCTTCTTCAAAGTCTTCATCGAAGTCGTCATCATCGAAATCATCATCAAAATCATCAAGATAATCTGGTGTGAAGTATCTATAGATTGCATATACGATAGCTGCTAATGCTGCAACCGCTCCAATAACTGCTAATACTATGATAATTACATTACTTTTCTTCTTGCTCTCTTCTACATCTTTCTTGTGAAGAAGTTCATTGAGCTTGCTTGCCGCAATAAGCTCTTCAATCTTATCCTTATTCATAACAACCGCTCCTTTCAAAACACTTTTAAAGTAAATATATTGTATCACAACATATTTTATTTGTCACCATATTTAGGCTTTTTTAAGCTTTGCAAAGCCTGCAAGCATTTTCTTTAAACCATACTCATCAAATGTTACAGTTACCATATAATCTCTTGTGCCATTATCAATTGAAATTACTTTTCCTTTTCCAAATTTGGCATGAACCACGGTATCGCCAACACCATATCCAAGTCCAGATGTTCCACCAGCACTGCCAACAGAGGCAGTCAAACCCGCTGTGCCATATGAAGCACCTGCATAACTTCCGCCTGATACAGATTTTCCACCTGCTGTCAATCTACCGCCAGTTCCACTGTCTCCAGCTCCAGCAGCCTTCGATGGCTTCTTTAAATCAAATATATCCATAGGAAATTCTTTACCAAAACCAACCTTAGTATTCGCCTTTCTCACAGAAGACCTGTAACCTGTTGAGGCTGAGCCGCCGATTGATACACGTTTTGGTTCTTTATAATTCACATTGCCTGAGCCGTATCTGTTAAGAGCTGCTTTGGCATTGGCTCTGATATTATACGAACGTGTTTCCTCTGAGTCATCTTTTCCTCCATATGCAATCTTACCTTTATTATATCCTGAACTATTATTTTCTATGTGCATATATTCTTCGGGAATTTCTTTAATAAAGCGTGATACTTTATTCATCTGTGTTTCACCGCGTACCATACGCATCTTCGCACTGCTTAAGTTAAGTATCTTCTCTGCTCTTGTTATTCCTACATAGCAAAGTCGTCTTTCTTCCTCTATCTCTGCAGGGTCATCTGACACTATTGTCATATAACTTGGAAAAAGACCATCTTCCATTCCTGTCATATACACAATAGGGAATTCAAGACCCTTAGCACTATGTAATGTCATAAGCATTACCTGCTTATCTGACTCATTAAGATTATCAATATCTGCTATGAGTGCAACTTCTTCAAGGAAACCGCTTAATGTAGGAGTTTCTTCCTTCTGTCGGCAGCTCTCCTCATAGCTTACTATTTTGTTAATCAATTCATCTATATTTTCCTGTCTTGCTTCTATTTCTTCTGCTGTTTCGCTCTCTGCAAGACATTCTATATATCTTGTGTCACTTATAACGGTTTCGGCAAGTTCTTTTATGCTCATAAATTCCTGCTTCGCCTTAAGTGAACCTATAAGTGTAACAAATGGCTCTAGCTTTCCAACACCTCGTTTTATCGTATCAATATGCTCAGCATCGCACAGAGCCTGCCAGAATGTTATGTCATTCTGATCTGCATATTCCTGAACTCGTTCAATTGTTGTCGCACCAATTCCACGCTTTGGAACATTGATAATACGCTTTACTGCCTGTCCGTCCATACCATTGTCTATAGTCTTTAAATATGCAAGTATATCTTTTATTTCCTTACGCTGATAAAAGCTTATTCCGCCATATATACGGTATGGTATATTCTTTAACATAAGTTTTTCTTCCAACGCTCTAGACTGTGCATTAGTCCTGTATAATATGGCAATATCGTTGTAATTCCAGCCGTCCCTTACCATAGAACTTATACTGTCAACAACGCCCTGTGCCTCATCATATCCATTTTCATAAAGTGTATAATTAACCTTTTCACCCTCGCCATTCTCTGTCCACAGACTCTTTGCTTTTCTTCCTATATTATTGCTTATGACCGCATTGGCTGCATTAAGAATTGTCTGTGTTGAACGATAATTCTGCTCAAGCTTTATTACTTTAGTTCCTGCAAATGTATTCTCAAAATTCAATATATTGGTAATATTGGCACCCCTGAACTTGTATATTGACTGATCATCATCCCCAACCACGCAGAGATTGCCATATTTGGCGGCAAGCATTGATATAAGCTTAAACTGCGATGTATTAGTATCCTGATACTCATCAACCATAATATACTTAAATCGTTCCTGATAATAATTAAGTACTTCAGCATCATTTTCCAATAATTCTACAGTCTTGTATATTAAATCATCAAAATCAAGTGCATTATTAAGCTTTAATGTCTTCTGATACTCCCTGTATACATTGGCAATTCTCTTGCCGTTGTAGTCACCACCAGCCTCAAGCTCCATCTGATCCGGGCTCATAAGCTCATCTTTGGCGTGCGATATCGCATTCATAATTGTCTTTTCCTTGAGCATCTTCGTATCTATATTGAACTTCTTACATATATCCTTTATAACACTCTTAACGTCATCTGTATCATATATTGTAAATGTATTGGAATAACCAATTCTATCTATATAACGCCTGAGAATCCGCACACAGGTGGAGTGGAAAGTACTTACCCACACTTCACCAGCCTGCTGTCCTACTGTCGCATCAACTCTCTCTCTCATCTCCCTTGCCGCTTTATTAGTAAATGTAATAGCAAGTATATTATATGGTGCTACACCACAATCATCTATAAGATAGGCTATCCTGTTAGTAAGAACTCTTGTCTTTCCAGAACCTGCACCCGCTATAATAAGAAGCGGACCTTCTGTCCTTTTAACTGCTCTTTTCTGGCAGTCATTTAAACCATCTAAATTCATATACTCTCCAATCCAATGTGTGATTATACTCACACTATCTCCACTTTAACTTACAAATGCACTTAATTAAAATCAACAGTGCATCTAAACTTAACCTTCACATACTGTGCATACACAGTATTATAATTCAGTATAACAAATGTTCGATATTTTTAAAAGCAAAAAATCAGAAACCATTGCCTGAATTAGTATATCATTAAATATATTTATCCAGTTATGATTTCTGATTTATAATATATACTTTATTATATATTCTATAAGTATATAATTTTTATATTCCGCAAACATACATTTTCCGTATATTCAACAAATATATAACTCTTTATATATTATGTAACAATACATTTTACATATATTGAACAAATATATTCTTATATATCCTACTTCTCTGTTATGACTGCATTATCCATTACTAAATTCTGTGCCTTCTTAACAAGCATAGACTTAACAATAGTTTCTTTGTCATATTTATCTGTAAATGTATCTACCTTTGAATAACCACTGTCCTTAGCGAACTGCTCAAGGTCATCCTTGTATTCATAATCTGTAATTGCAAGACATTCCTTTTCTGCAATTGCCTGATATACAAGCTGCTGTCCTGCTGATGCCTTAACGAATTCATCAAATGTCATGCCATAAAGGTTCTGGCAATATTCATCATTAGTCTTACCCTGAAGTGTACTGTAAAAGCTTATTGATTCCTCAAGCTTTGATGACTGCTGTGCAAGGAATTCCTCTGGATAACCTGTAACCTTGCATTTGTCAAGGAGCTGGGTAAGTATTGCTTTATTCTTAGCTTCTGTTATTTTAGTTTCTATTGTTCCACTGACATCATTCTTAACATGTGCCTTATATGAATCAACTGTTTCGCAGTTGAACGCACTCTTAACAAAAGCATCTGTAAGCATAGGAACATTAGCCTGCTGTACATAACTCATTGTAAGTTCGAATACAACTCTCTTGCCAGCATAATCAGAATACTTTGAATTCTCTGGAAGTGTGATTGTTATTACCTTAGTCTGTCCTGCAACCATTCCATATAATTCTTCATCTAAGCCAGTTCCCGCAACAGGGAAAGCATCCTTACCAAGTGTCATACTATAATCAGAACCAGTAAAATCATCTATTGAAAGTCCGCCTGATGTACCAGTATAACCAAATGTAACCTTATCGCCTTTCTGTGCTTCCCTGTTAACATCTGTATATGTTGTCTCACTTTCAAGCTGTTCTGCAATCTTATTATCTATAACCTGATTAGTTATGGCTGTTACATCAACCTCAGCCTGAATTCCCTTATAGTCTCCAAGCTCTACATAATCAGTTGGATTGTATCCATAATCCACCTTTATCTTACTGTTACAGGCTGTTGTCATCATAACTGACATAACCATAGCTGCTGTAACAGCATATTTTACAATTTTATTCTTTAATACTTTTTTCATAACCTGTCTCCACATTAAATATTGCCGTAACACCGACTAGTAAACTATACCACAATATCACATTTAAAACCAGCATTATGCAAATGTTTCACAATATTATCACAAAAAAGAATGCGCAAAGCACATTCCCGTGCCGGGCACGGCCGCTTGCGGCAAACTACATCTTCGTGCGAATGCATATATCAGAGCATAGTGCCTTTTTATGCAATAAGGAATTCCAACAAATTTTCCTATTACATAAAAAAAGGCAAAAAGCCAATCTGATATGCACCCACACATCCATCTGCTTTCTGCCTTTTATATAACTGGTATTAATACCAACATAAATCTTAATTAAGCAATCTTAGCCTTAGCTACTTCTGCTAACTTAGCAAATCCTTCTGCATCATTTACAGCCATCTCAGCTAATACCTTTCTGTTAAGGTCGATGTTAGCTAACTTTAAACCATACATAAACTTGCTGTATGAAAGACCGTTCATTCTTGCTGCAGCATTGATTCTTGCAATCCATAACTGTCTGAACTGTCTCTTCTTCTGCTTTCTACCCTTGTAACTCTCTGTAAGAGCTCTCATTACAGACTGCTTAGCAACTCTGTACTGCTTAGATCTAGCTCCTCTATAACCCTTAGCGAGCTTTAATACTCTGTTATGCTTCTTCTTTGCGTTCATACCGCCTTTAATTCTTGCCATTTCTTAATTTCCTCCTAATAATCAATCACAGACATCCATATCTTATAAATATGGCATAATCTTCTTCATTGTCTTTACATTAGTTGCATCTGTCATAGCTGCATGTCTAAGATTTCTCTTTCTCTTAGTAGTCTTCTTTGTAAGAATATGGCTCTTGTAAGCTTTCATTCTCTTTAATTTACCTGTTCCAGTTACTTTAAAACGCTTTGCAGCTGCTCTTTTTGTCTTTACCTTTGGCATAATAATCCTCCTAATTTAATTCTCATATGGAATAAATAATATTTTAACGTTTTTCAGTTAAAAACATAGTCATGCTCCTGCCTTCTAACTTTGGAGCTTTGTCTACTACTGCAATATCACTTAACTTCTCAGCAAAATCTTCTAATATATGCTTGCTGGAATCGATATGCGCCATCTCACGGCCTCTAAATCTTAAAGATACCTTTACTTTATTGCCTTTCTCGATGAACTTTCTTGCCGAATTACACTTAGTATTCAAATCATTAACATCTATGTTAGGTGACAAACGAACTTCTTTGACTTCTATTGTTCTCTGCTTCTTCTTAGCTTCCTTCTCTTTTCTGACAAGTTCATACTTATACTTGCCATAATCCACAAGCTTACATACAGGTGGCTTTGCAGATGGGGCAACCTTTACTAAATCAACCTCTGCCTCTCTTGCCAGTTTCATAGCATCCTTAGGAGACATAACTCCAAGCTGCTGTCCTTCTTCTCCAATAACACGAACTTCCTTATCACGGATCTGCTCGTTAATCATTAATTCGCTAATAGTAGTGCACCTCCAAAATCAAAAAAAGTGGATAGTCAGACTATCCACTTTTTAATCATAATGCATCTTAATTGCTGTTTATCATGCACATTCTTAAAAATATAAACCCAAGTCGCCCGATTGCGCTAAGGTGAGAGTGGATACTCTGCTTTGTTTAACAACTATTAGAGTGTATCACTAATAATTATAGCTGTCAACTAATATTTTATATAATTATGAAAATAATTGCAGAAATTTTCAATTAAGCTCCGCAATTCCTGACAGCCTTACATATCTGTCCGATATTCTGTACCACGTTGGGAAATCCACAACACCAGTCTGCGGCATATTATTAATTCTCTGAAACTGCCTTACTGCCTCCGCTGTACGCTCTCCATATATCCCGTCAACCGTCAGTGCCGGTATTGCCGTGTAATAATCGCCTATAAGATTAAGCTGTTCCTGCAGCTGCCTTACCTTCTGCCCCGATGAGCCTATATCAAGATCTGCTCCAGGCCACGATGACGGAATACCCTGTATCTGTTCAGCCGTATTAATGTACATATTATCTCCATAATAATATCTTAATATATCTATTGAGGAATATCCCTGATCACCCAGATATTTGCTTCCCCATTGTGTCATCCAGTCAGGACAGCTTGATTTCTTTCCATCACAATACTGTGTTAATATCGGCTGTTTTACATTCGGTCTTGACAGATAATTATCAAATATTTCATCCACAACCTGTGAAATGCTTTCAAATATATTACGTCCGTTGACCCATTTGTGGTCAAATGCAGTTGATGAGGTTATCGTAAAGTTGTAATTCTGGTTTCTGTACCACTCTGTATACACTCTGTTTAATGTAAAGGACATAATCGCTAAAATATTAGCTTCCAACGTCTGTCTTGGCCATGTCGAATATATTTCACTGCTCGCTACATTTTTAATATAATCCTTGTATCTCACATAATAATCAAGTGCTGTGGAGTCTGTAGGAACACCATCGTGCACTACTATTGTTTCTGGTATTACAACGCGGCTTAACACAATCTCCCCCGACTGGCGTACCGGCTTAATCTCAGTCTCTGGTATCTTGGCAGGATAGCTGCCATACAGCGTATTAACCGGAATTACAATATTATTCTCTGGAATCTCCCTGTTATCTTCATTCAGATACACATTCTGAATACTTGTTTCCCCTGAGAATACATCAATACCGGATATATTAATCTCCTCGTAGCCATCTGCATTAACATCAATAGTGTATTCCGAAAATGGCTGGTTCTCACCCGGTTCCATACTATACTCCACCGGCGGTGTAGGAAGGTCATCAAGATTAACTGCTCCTTCTGAGTCAGTAGTTATCTCATTGATAATTCTTTCAGGATTTCCTGTATATGCAAGTGAAATCCTTGCATCTGCCAATGGTATACCCTGCTGTTTATCATATACATTAATGCGCATTTTTCCTTTATCTATTGCATCGGCAGGAGTTTCCATTGTATGTACATACACCATAATCTAATTCCTCTTATATTATTCATTATATTTTTGATTATTATATGTATCTTTATGAAATTTTATGAATAAAATAAACTGATATTTCCTTTAGGAGGATTTATGGCTGATTATAGAATCGCCCTTGATGCCGGACACGGTGGAAGCGACCCCGGTGCTGTATATAAGGACAGACGGGAAAAAGATGACACTCTCGACCTTACTTTAGCTGTCGGTGACATACTTAAAAAAAATGGCATAGATGTATATTACACAAGAACTACTGACGAATACGAAACCCCATTTAAGAAAGCAACCGATGCGAATAATTCCGGTGCCAACCTTTTCGTATCAATACACCGCAATTCCTCAGAAAATCCTAACCAATATTCTGGCGTTGAAACCCTTGTATACAGCGATACTGGTTTAAAGGCTGAGGTGGCAAGAAATATTAATAACCAGCTTGAAGATGCAGGCTTTAAAAATCTTGGTGTAGACGAACGCAAAAACCTTGTTGTCCTTAAGCGTACCAAAATGCCAGCCGTTCTTGTTGAAGCTGGATTTATTAACAACGATAAAGACAATTATCTATTTGATGAAGAATTTGACAGTATTGCACAGGCAATCGCAGACGGAATATTAGAAAGCATACCATCAGGCAGGCCCGGAAATACCACTTCCAATAAAAGCAATCGCACTGACAACAATAATAATAGCAACAACAATAGTAACAACAATAATAGCAGCAACAGCCAAATGAATAACTCTGGCAGAACTGCTTCTGCCCCAATTGACAGCACAGCTATGGTTAATTCCATCCCACCTGATAACGAGGTGTTTTCTGTCCCTGTCAGTAGTTCAAATATTATGCCACAATGTCCTTGTGACAATAATGATTATGACACAGAAAATGAAGCACTTTACCGTGTACAGGTTGGCGCATACCGCAACAAGGATAATGCCGACAGAATGTTAAATTCACTTTTAATGGACGGATTTCCTGCATTTATAATATATGAGGACGGCTATTATAAGGTTCAGGTCGGTGCTTACCGTATTCTCTTAAATGCTATTAAAATGGAACAGCGTTTAAGAAGATTCCGCTACAGCACATACATTGTATATTCATAACAGATTGCTATTTAATTAACAAACATTTAAAACCCTCCAAAAGTCAGAAACAGTGTCTTACTTTTGAAGGGTTTATTTTAGGTTATTTTACATTTTAGGAGCTGTAGTTATTAATTATAGTTTATTATTCTGCTGAATATATTGTTACACCATGCCACTCAATAGATGCAATATTATCAACACTGATAACCTGTTTTAATGCAAATGATATATGCATAGTACCTGCTTTGGCACTTAAATCAGAAGTTTTGTCGTCAATACTAACAACTGTGCCATCTTTAAGATGTACTACAGGTGCATATTTACCACTCATGCCAAACCACTTAAAGTCTGCATTTCCTGTTCCATATATATCAAGTACGAATCCATCACATTTAAGTGTATCTATATTGAGAATCTGGTCTGCATTATAAGATGATGTAACCGATATATTAGGAGTTGTACTAAGCACACCTGTGCTGCTACTCTTAAGAACTGTTTCAAAAGACCACTCCCCTGTTGCTAAGGTTCTGGTTTCTCTTGTTTTATTATCTTCACCATTTCTGTACGTACACTTAAGATCCTTAACATCAATCGAAATGTTATGATTAACAATATCTCTTGAATCAGCATTAACATATATTAATTCTGCATATATTTCTGAACCATCATCTGACATACCATTATAATTAAGATGGTATAATGTACCTGTTGATTTGAACTGGTCTGTTTCATCACTTATTTTTATTACAGTATCTGCAAAATCAAATGTACCAATTATTGGACTTAAGGTATCATCATTAGGTATAATCGGACTTCCGTCTTTTGACTTTATAGTCAGTTCAATATAAAATCTTCCACCATTAGCAACATATTTTCCCCATTCCACGTCAACATTAGATTCTTCTGTAGATGTAACATTACCTGTATTATAGACATTAACCGAACTATCCCCGCTTATATGAGATTCAAAATTGACATTACTCTTTGGGACAAGATACTTCTGGTACGCGTATACACCAGTGTAAGTTAATCCCGAGATTGCAATCACTGCGGCTGCCGCTGCTGCTATATTTCTATATATTTTTGATCTGGTTCTCATTATGACAGGCTTATTAGCTGGCTTTGCCTGCTCAATCCACTCCTGATTAATATTGTTCATTGACTTAAATAATTTCTCACCATTCATACCAAAACGCCCTCACTTTCCAAAAACTTCTTTAAATCTTTCCTTAATCTGTGCAGTGCAACCTTAACTGAACTTTCGCTCTTTCCAAGTTCTTTTGATATAACTTTAACAGGTTGTGAATACCAGTATCTTTTGATAAATATATTTCTCTTATCAGTATCCAATGTTTTAAGAAATGTATTAATCAATTCTCCTACCATATGTTCATCACCCTCAAGTGCTTTATCAGGCTTGCCGATACACTGTTCCATCTCGGCTGTAAGTTCTATAACATTAGAGCTTCTTTTTAATGCATTGTCATGGTCTATTCTCTTGCAGATTATATGTCTGCATATAGTAGCTGAATATGCAAACAAATATTGCGGTCTGTTATCTGGAACTGATTTCCATACTTCATAAAACGTATCATTAACACATTCTCTTGCATCTTCCTCACTGTCAAGCATATTCATTGCAAGCTTCATTAATGGTCTTTGATACCGCTCCATTAATTCACGCATTCCAGATTCATCTCTGTTTGCTATTAAATCAATTATTTTTTCTTCGCTGCACACTTTATTAAATCGTCCTTAATTATTTCTTTTTGAAAGCTTTCACTTATAGAGTACGCTTTTTTCAGGATTGGTTACAGAAATGTAAAATAATTATTTTGCGAAGACTTATTGGATATTAATATTTCCTGATGCCTTAAGTTTTAAACTGTGATTCATAAAATGTATATCTGCATCGGCTGACACTCCTATTACATTATCACTTTGCATATCTATCTGTATTACCGAATTCACATATTCAGCCTGTGAATATTCAGCCATAATATATAGCGTCATATTATCCAGTCCATCAAAATCAACAACCATATTACAGACAGCGTTTTGATTGTAATATACTACAGCACTCACCTTTGCAAGGTTATTATCCCTGTCAGCCTCTATATCAAGCACTACATTGCAGTCCTTTACTTCCGTGGCAAATTCAGATTTAATACTGTCCTTTTTTATGCCATATACATTTAACAACGAAATATATGGAAGAACCTGTGAATCTTTATATAATTCATCCACAAATGTATTAAAGCCATTAACTAAAGCTGTTTCGTCTATATTAATATTATAAGTGTGTTTTCCTGTTTCGCTGACTGTATTCACGCAATCCATTGCCATAACTTCATAGCCCTTCACAAAGTCAGCTAATGCAGCTTTTAAAACAGGCTTAAGCTGATCTGCATCTATATTAATATATCTTGATATATCAGCTTTAGATATTAAAAATGTATCATTAGTCAATTCAGGTATAACTACATTTATTCCGTTATTATCGATATTAGCTGTAATGGTATATTCTGCACTATTCTTACCCTGCATATAATCAGTATTATCATATACCAACTCCGATATATTGATTTTTCCAGTATAGTTATTGGCACTTACATCTATGTTGTTTATATATTTTTCAACTGTGCTTTGTAAAAGTTCTCCAGATTTCAACATCGTTTTTAAAGCTTTTTTCTCTGGAGAAGCATACATTTGTGTAACGCCATATGCCGATAATATTATTGCTATTACGGAAAGAAATATTATACCAGCCACAGCACGCTTTACATTTTTCTTTTTATTCTGGCATTTCATCAGCCTTACCCTTTCTTTCATACCTTACAAATTCATAACATATATCAAAGTATGTATGTTCATCACTCTGTCCTGTAATTCTCCAGTCTTTAAGCTTATCGAAATCACTTATATAGGTATCAGCTTCGTAAGTATAATCGACCTTTGTTATATGTGCTGTATCACAATATGGAAGGAATTCTTTGTATATCTGTCCACCACCGATGACATATACGTCCTTACTATCCACATTTTTTACCTTCTCAAGCACATCTTCAACACTATGGCATAAACATACATCTTTAGCTTCATAATCTTTATTTCTTGTAAGAACAATATTCTTTCTTCCAACAAGTGCTGACTGGTTAGGAAGTGCTTCTAATGTCTTTCTTCCCATAATAACAACTTTTCCATAAGTTTCTTCACGGAACAGCTTCTTATCCTCTGGAATATCAACAAGTTCTCTTCCTTTATTAGCTATTCCCCATTTTTTATCAACAAGTGCAATTAAATTCATAGTTTGCCTCCTACCCAGGCTGGCACATATCCTTTGACACTTATGCCCTCCTGTGTGTATTCCTCACTTTCAAGCTGTCCGTATTCTCTTATAAGTTGGATTTTGCCTGCATCGCTGTAAGGAAATACTCTTTCTATTCTAATTCTGCTCTTTAATATAATATCCTGCACATCTTCCAGAAATTCATCTATTCCCACACCCGTCCTGGCTGAAATATTCTCAACATAATCAGCTTTGCTGTCCTTGAGTATAGGAAGTTCGCCGTATTTATCACATTTATTAAAAAGTGTAATTATCGGCTTATCACCTACATCTAACTGCTTCAATGTCTCATATACTGTTGCCATATGTCTTTCGTAATCATCATTAGAGCAGTCCACAACGTGAATTATCATATCTGCATATTTCGCTTCCTCAAGTGTACTCTTAAATGCCTCTATAAGATTATGTGGAAGCTTTCTGATAAATCCAACAGTATCTGTCATAAGCACTTTTTCCTTGTTAGGAAGTGTAAGTGCCCTCGTTGTAGGATCAAGTGTTGCAAACAGCTTGTCCTCAGATAATACACCTGCATCGGTCAGCCTGTTAAGAAGTGTTGACTTACCCGCATTAGTATAACCTACTATAGCCGCTACTGGTGTAGAACTGTCCTGTCTGTTCTGTCTTTGTACATCTCTGTGGCTCTTAATCTCCTTTAACTCACCTGACAAATGAGCAATCCTGTCCCTTATTATTCGCCTGTCTGTTTCTATCTTCTTCTCACCCGGTCCTCTTGTTCCTATTCCACCACCAAGTCTTGAGAGTGTTGTTCCAAGTCCTGCAAGTCTTGTTGACCTGTATTTTAACTGTGCCATCTCAACCTGTATCTTACCTTCACTTGATGAAGCTCTTGCGGCAAATATATCAAGAATAACCATTGTTCTGTCCATAATCTTAGTATTAAGAACATCTTCAAGATTTCTTAACTGTGCTGGAGACAGCTCATCATCACATATTATTCCTGTTGCACCAAGCTCATCTATCATAAGCCTTAATTCTTCAAGCTTACCCTTACCAATATATGTTGCAGGGTGGAAACTGTCACGCGGCTGTATCATCTTTCCTACTGTGACCGCTCCGGCAGTCTTAGCAAGCTCTGCTAACTCCTCTAACGACTTCTCGCAGTCGTCAAGAGGATTTAACTCTACGCCGACAAGTACAACCTTTTCCTGCTCGTCATCTGTATCATATAATGCCATATTTTCCTCCAATTAATTTTATTATGCCAGAAGCAGATGTCTTAACATATCAATCATCACAAAGCATTTATTATATAATAATCTATTCTTTTGCTATGCAGTCGCTAAGATAGTTAGATACTTCCTTTTCTTCCGAATAATTCATAACATTTTCTGTTATCTCTTTTACTTCCTTACTGCTCCACGAAGCTATCTCTTTTCTAGTTTCAAGCACCCTGCTCACTGTAACAGAGAACTCATCAAGTCCAAAATTAAGAAGAAGTGGTATCATTCTTTCATCTGCCGCCGCTTCTCCACACATTCCTGCTTCTATACCTGCATTATGTGCACACTCAATTATGTGTTTAATACTTCGTATAACGGCTGGATTGAGTGCAGAGTAAAGATAAGCAACATTCTCATTGCCTCTGTCAACAGCAAGTGTATACTGTGTCAAATCATTCGTACCGATTGAGAAGAAATCAACCTCATGTGCCAGTACATCTGCCATTATTGCCGCGGCTGGTGTCTCTATCATAACACCTATCTTTATGTCCTTATCATACTTAATGTCTTTCTTGTCCAAATCCCTGCATATACCATTTATAATCTTCTTAACTGCCTGCACCTCTGTAACAGAAGTTATCATAGGAATCATAATTCTTATATTGCCATATGCACTTGCCCTTAATATAGCCCTTAACTGGGTTGTAAATATATCTACCCTGTCAAGGCAGAACCTTATGGCCCTGTATCCAAGAAATGGATTTAACTCCTTTGTGAGTCCCATATAAGGAATATCTTTATCTCCGCCAATATCAAGCGTTCTTATCGTAAGCTGTCTGCCATCAAGCACAACTGCTGCTTTCTTATATTCGTTATACTGCTCCTCCTCTGTTGGAAGTGCCTGCTTGTTCATAAATAAGAATTCCGTCCTGAAAAGTCCGACACCCTCAGCTCCAGCCTTTACCGCTTTAGCCGCCTCATCAGCATTGCCTATATTAGCAGCAAGCATTACTTTTCTGCCGTCCTTTGTAACAGTCTGTTTATCTATATATTTCTTAAGTTCCTTAACTCTTTCATCATATGCTTTTTTCTTTTTATTATATATCTTAAGAGTTATAGGTGTAGGATTGACAAATACTTCGCCGTAAGCTCCATCAACTATAACTTCTTCACCCTCTGTAATTTTACTGCATACATCCTTAACACTTAATACAGCAGGGATTTCCAATGCTCTTGCAAGAATTGAAGCGTGTGATGTATCTCCGCCCTTCTCTGATATAATACCGGCAATATGCTCTGTATCCATATTAGCTGTCATAGATGGATGGATTTCATCGGCAATAATAACAGTATTATCAGAAAGATTAGTAAGATCAATATGCTTCTGTCCCTGCATTATTGCTATAAGACGCTGTTTCATATCTTCAATATCGGCTACTCTCTGTGTCATCGTATCATTGTTAAAGCTTAAGAATATGTTCTTTAACATATCACAGGTATCTTCAACCGCAGCTTCTGCATTAAGCTTGTCATTAGTTATAGCACTTATTACACCACTGGTAAACTCAGGATCTCTTATAAGATATTCCTGATTTTTTAATACAAGAGCATTCTTATCATCACCATTAAGCTTCTGTGACAACTTATCCACAAGCTCATTAGTTTCCTGTATGAACTTTTCCACAGCCTCATTGAACTTATCAACCTCAGCTTCTGTATCCTTAATCTTAACACGGCTGACAGCATTCTTACACTTATGGATAATAAGTGCTTTTCCTATACCAATTCCCTTAGATGTACCTATACCTCTTAACATATAGACCCCCGTTTCCGCGTACATTTACGCATATATGTTACCAAGCTAATCACTGGTTAAATACATACTTTATCATATTAATCAATGTCTCACTTGTATCTCTTGAATATATAACCTCTCTTGCCGTTACAGGTTTGTCAGTTATTATATTATCAACACCTTTATTAGTAAGATTCTTTATAGAAGCGTCATTATTAACAGTCCACGCATATACCTGCTTTCCTGAATTATGAATAGCATCAACAACTCTCTTAGTAAGGAACGAAGCATTGACGCTAAAGAAATCCACGTCATCTATCTCATAGAACTTTCCATAAGCCACCGATAATATATACCCGACTTCTATGTCCTCATCATAAGACCTAACAGCCTGCAATGCACTATAATCAAACGAAGTGATAACGCACGAATCCTGCATTGAATATTTCTGTATAAGCTTTACAACCTTCTTTGCTACCTCATCACTGTTATCCGCCGTTTTAATCTCTATATTAAGTTTAATCTTTCCTTTGGCAAGCTGCAATACTTCTTCAAGTGTTGGAACTTTCTCGCCATTGTACTGCTCTGAATACCAGTACCCGGCATCAAGTCTTTTAACTTCTCTTAAAGTAAGCTCCGTAATATTCTTTAGAACACCTGTAGTCCTGTATGCTGATGTATCATGCATAACAACAATATAGCCATCCTTGGTCATCTGGACATCTAACTCTATAACATCAGCCATATCTTCAATCGCCTTACTGAATGCCGCAAGAGTATTCTCAGGTGCATCTACTGAAGCACCTCTGTGGGCAGTTATATCCGTATTGTGGAATATAGCCACTCTCTCAAACGGATTATTATTAAATGACCCAATTATATATATAATATCAAGCACTATGGATAATGCCAGAACAACTGCATATATTATCCTGTTGACCCTTGCTGAACCTTCGTCAATATCCACGAATTCAAATTCAATATCATCCAGATTGGAATATTTATAATACATATATGAAATCATTGAGAATGAACAAGGTATTGATATAAACACAAGAAAAATCTTCACACCGGCCCTCAATTCCCTAAGAACTGATAAATATACCGCACTTCCAAGATAAGCCATATCAAGAAGCTTAACACCGCCTATAAGTATAAGCGAAATAACTGTATAGAACACTGCTATAGCTACAAATATTGCAAGATTATATACAATAACAGACATAATTACCCTTAATCTGTTATTTCTTACAATCTGTGAGCTTTTCTTATATGACTGTCTGAAATTCTTCCCCTCCATCATATATATATTAAATGAGAAAATTCCTCTTATAACATAATAATATATAAGAACCATAACTATTGCCACAAGCATATATATCATATACCTGTTTCTTCTCATCGTACTTCCGATAAGATTGCTCAATGTATCTGAATATATAAGATTAGCGACAATTGTAACATTTATAAATATAATCGAAATAAAGAAAAATAAAAAAAGCGGTATGCTTTGAATTCGGATTAAATTTTTAAGACGCAGGTACGCATTATATATATTATCAATTATAGATGCGTTATTACCTTTTCTCTTAGTTTCAAAGCACACAGCCAAATATGCCATCTCGTAAATGCAGTAACCGACAAACAGTATAATGCCTGTAAACAAAGCTATAATAACAACAGGGTTTGTCAGTGCCTTTACAATATATTCATTTGTTAAATATCTGATTCCTGCAACCTTCATACAAATATTAATGGCGGCAGTTAATATAGGATATATAACTGCTACTGCCAGTAACTTATATGTCAGTTCAAACAGAATTACGTGTCGTTTGCTCCTGCGAAGCAGCCTGACATTATTCTTAAGACTTTCTAACATTGTCCACCCCGCTGATTATCTATGAAAAAACCTCTGAAGGCTGCCAGCACTTGAAGCCTGTGCAACTACACTTTCCATTTTCTTATTAGCAATTCTCTTAGTAAAATGGTAAGAGAAATCCACAACATATGATATAACAAGCACAATTGATAACACTGTAGTTACCTTCATATCCATACTGAATACAACACGTTCTACCATTTTATTGAATACACTAAATATAAGAACTGCTAATACCCCCCAGCCAAGAGTGCTTTGAAGGCATATTATTCCTTTATAATTAAATCTTAGATGGTCGTAATTCCACCATACTTCACCAAAAAGCTTCTGCATAAGTCTTGCTGTCATATACTCAAATATTGTCGCACATATAGCACCAGCAATGTATAAAGCAGGGTAATTACCCTCAATTGGTGCAAATATATGAAATGCTATAAACACGCCAAATCCATATATAACGCAGAACGGAAGCTTGGCAAAACCCCTGTTCTCCCAATATCCAAGCTGTTTTCTTATGACTATACATTCCATAGCCCAGCCAAAAAAACTATATATAAAAAACCATACCGCTAACTGGTTAACATTCATTTCCCTAAATGTAATATCAAATATATTATACATATTAATACAACTTTCTTTCATCATTACCATAATGGTTATCTTTTAACATTATTATATATATTCTTATATACATAATAAATGCAAATGTCAATACTGCTGCACACACTATCATTATAACATATTGAAGATTAACCGGCATATGCGGAAATGCAACTAAAGCAAGCATACACACATACAATACTGCTGTACATACCTTGCCATACCATTTAGCACCATCTAATCTCCTATTCGCCCTTTTCATAACTACAAGACCCATAAGTGCCATAACTACCTCTTTGACAATAAGATATACAGCAAGTATGCACATATATGGAATATTAATAGCCAGAGTAACTAACATTGCAAGCTGCATAAGCTTATCTGCTGCCGGATCAATAATCTTACCCAAATCAGTTATCATATTACAACGTCTTGCTATCTGCCCATCAAGAAAATCTGTTATCCCCGAAAGCATTACAACAAGTGTAGCAACATAATAATCCACTGGTTCTTCTGCCGTAAAATAAAGATATACAAACAGCGGAACCAGTGCAATTCTTATATAACATAAAATATTGGGGAGTTTAAAAAGATCTTTAACCTCAAACTTAAACTTCATTCAAAATCCTCAATTCATACGAATATCTATAGATATCACAAGTGAAATCCAACACTTCTATATATAATATCCTATATAATAATACCCTTTATTGGCACAATTATAAAAGACTTTCAAGTGTCTCCTTAACTGCCTTAATAAAACCTTGTGTATTAAGTGTTACAGGATTACCTAATGTAGTAATAAGTGCTAAATCCTTAGTCATCTTACCATCTTCTACTGTCTTGATGCAAGCCTTTTCAAGTGTATCTGCGAACTTTGAAAGCTCTGGAAGTGAGTCGAGTTCTCCTCTCTTTCTTAAAGCTCCTGTCCATGCAAATATAGTAGCAATAGGGTTAGTAGATGTTTCTTCTCCCTTAAGGTGCTTGTAATAATGTCTTTGAACTGTTCCATGAGCAGCCTCATATTCATAATATCCCTGTGGAGATACCAGAACTGATGTCATCATTGATAATGAACCAAATGCTGTTGCAACCATATCTGACATAACGTCACCATCATAGTTCTTGCATGCCCAGATATATCCACCTTCTGAACGGATAACTCTTGCAACTGCATCATCTATTAATGTATAGAAATATTCAATTCCTGCCTCCTTGAACTTATCAGCATAATCCTTATCATATATATCCTGGAATATATCCTTAAATGTATGATCGTACTTCTTAGAGATTGTATCCTTAGTTGCAAACCAGAGATCCTGCTTAGTTTCAAGTGCAAAATTAAAGCAGCTTCTTGCAAAATTCTCAATAGAATCGTTAAGGTTATGCATACCCTGAATAATTCCTGCCCCCTTAAAGTTATGAATAAGCTCTCTTGATTCGTTACCCTGCTCATCTGTGTATACAAGCTCTGCCTTGCCAGCTGCTGGAATCTTCATCTCTGATGCCTTGTATACATCACCATAAGCGTGTCTTGCTATTGTGATAGGCTTTTTCCAAGTCTTAACATATGGCTCAACACCCTTAACAATAATAGGTGCTCTGAATACAGTACCATCTAATATTGCTCTGATTGTTCCATTAGGGCTTTTATACATTTCCTTAAGGTCATATTCCTTAACTCTTGCTGCATTAGGAGTGATTGTAGCACACTTGACAGCAACACCATATTTCTTAGTTGCTTCTGCTGAGTCAACAGTAACTTGATCATTAGTTTCATTACGATGGACGAGTCCAAGATCATAATACTCTGTATTAAGGTCTACATAAGGTAAAAGCAGTTCTTCCTTAATAAGCTTCCACAATACTCTTGTCATCTCATCTCCATCCATCTCAACGAGTGGTGTTGTCATCTTAATCTTTTCCATTACTAATCCTCCATATTGTGCATTTAATACTGGAACTATATCCAAGCTATTATTAAAATTTGCTTACAATTATAAAATATTTTTATTACTTTGTAAATGCCTGTTTTGCCATAACAATTATCTTGTATTAAATATCCCAGTTTGCTATAATTACATAATTGATTTACATAGGGTTTGCCATTTACGGTGGCTGTTATTCTAAATACTACCGTATATGTTGTAATATTCGTGTAAACATTATTAATATGCAGGTTTTATTGTGCCTGTATTTTAAAGGATTATAGTAATAAATCACATTTAAGAAAGGACGGTTTTGTAATATGTGCGGATTTGCTGGATTTACAGGATACCTTGAAAATGGTAAGGATGTACTTACTGATATGATGAATAAAATCATCCACAGAGGACCTGACAGTGCCGGTCAGTATATAGACGACAAGGCTTATATGGGCTTTAGAAGACTTTCAATCATCGACCTTGATAACGGAAGCCAGCCTATGTTCAACGAAAATAAAAAGATTGTTATCACATTTAATGGTGAGATATATAATTATCAGGATTTAAGAAAAGACCTTATTGAAAAGGGGCATATATTTGCGAACAACTCTGATACAGAAGTTCTTATTCACGCTTATGAAGAATACGGTGAAGATATGTTAAATAAGCTTCGTGGTATGTTTGCATTTGTTATATGGGACAGTGAGAAGGAAACTCTCTTTGGTGCAAGGGATTTCTTTGGAATTAAGCCTTTCTACTACACTGTAGTTGACGGCAACATTATATATGGTTCTGAGATTAAGAGCATATTGGCACACCCTGCATATAAGAAGGAAGTTAATGATGTTGCTCTTGAAAATTACCTCACATTCCAGTATTCAGTGCTTCCTGAAACATTCTTTAAGGGTGTATACAAGCTTATGCCAGGTCACTGCTTTACTTTCCATAATGGAGAAATCAACATAAAAAGATACTGGGAGCCTACATTTGAAGCTGATGAGAGCAAGTCTTTAGATGAATTCGTCAAAGAGATTGACGATGCTATGCACGACTCAGTTGAACACCACAAGATTAGTGATGTTGAGGTTGGTTCATTCCTTTCAAGCGGTGTTGACTCAAGCTATGTTGCCGCTACATTTAATGGTGACAAGACATTTACAGTTGGATTTGACTACGAAAAATATAACGAGATAGATTACGCTAAAGCCTTATCTGAGAAAATCCAGATAGACAATTATTCTAAGCTTGTATCAAGTGAAGAATACTGGGCAGCTATCCCTAAAATCCAGTATCATATGGACGAGCCTTTAGCTGACCCTGCTGCTATTGCCCTTTACTTTGTAAGCCAGACTGCTTCTAAGTATGTTAAGGTTTCAATGTCAGGCGAGGGTGCTGATGAGTTCTTTGGCGGATATAACATTTACAAAGAACCTCTTGATACAGCAGGCTATAGAAAGCTTCCAAAGGGACTCCGCAAGTGTCTTGCCAATGCTGCACAGGCTGTTCCATTTAAGTTCAAGGGCAAGAATTTCCTTATAAGAGGAAGCAAGGATATTGAAGAACGCTTTATCGGTAACGCATTTATGTTCAACGAAAAAGAACGTGCCAGGATATTAAAGAACCCTACTGGAAAGTATAACCATAAAGAACTTACTAAGCCATTTTATGACAAAGTTAAAGATAAAGATGATGTAACTAAAATGCAGTATATAGATATTAACTTCTGGCTTATCGGTGATATTCTTCTTAAGGCTGATAAGATGAGTATGGCACACAGCCTTGAAGTAAGAGTTCCTTTCCTTGATAAGGAAGTATTCAATGTAGCAAGAACTCTCCCAACTAAGTACAAAGTTAATAAATCTAATACTAAATACGCTATGCGTAAAGCTGCTAACCAATATCTTCCTGATATGGTTGCTGAGAAGAAGAAGCTTGGTTTCCCAGTGCCAATCAGAATATGGTTAAAGGACGAGAAATATTACAATATGATTAAAAAAGCTTTCACAAGCGAAGCTGCTAACAAGTACTTCAACACAGATGAGCTTGTTAAGTATCTTGATGAACATAAAGAAGGCAAGGCAGATAATTCAAGAAAAATCTGGACAGTATATATGTTCCTTGTATGGTACAATGACTTCTTTGGTGACTCAGAATATGCGGCTTAACTAACCATCTGTAAACTATGCCAATTCTCTTTAATCAGGTATTTCAGGGAATTCACTCAAACTAACATAAAGATGTCCTGCTAATGACAGATTAAAGCAAGCAGATGTAATTATCTCACTTTAATCTAATTCATTGTACAGGACATCTTTTTTTAATTAATATTATTATGTTACTTTAATTAATATTATTATAATTAATATCATTGTAATTTTAGTTACTCTACATTCTTTAATGCCTCGTCCATAGGTATCTTCTTTATCTTATACATCATAAATACTGAAATCAGGGCATATACACCAACATTCAGTACAAACATAAGTACAAATACATATGGCGCATAATAGCAGGAAATCCAGCCTGACATCTGCTCCATAAATACCCTGAACAGCCAGTTCATAATAACAACCGACAGCATAATATTAATAATGACAGATATAACAACAACTATCGTTGTAGATGTGACATACAGCCTGCTTATCTCCCTGTTGGAATAACCTAATATCTTAACCATGGAGATTGATGTTGAATTCTTCTCAACAATAAGCTTGGTTAATAAGAACATTAATACTGCAAATAATACAACAGCAAATATTTTTACAAGTTCAAATGATGTTCCCATAGAACGGTCAAGCTGTCTGGATACTTTAGTCAGGTCATCTAATGTAATTTCTGTTGCTACATATTTCTCATCAATATCAAGCTTTTCTGATGAAAGATAACCTGAATAATAATCCTCTGCTTTATCAAATATATCTTTAAAATAGTCATCACTCATAAATATTGCAAATGAAGAAGGATAATCATACATACCTTTAACTGTAAAGGTATACTCCTTATCCTCGTATTTTTCTTTAAGTGTTATCTTATCGCCCTTGTTAATTCTGAACTTTTCGGCATAACCATTAGATACATATACTTCACCCGGTTTAAGTTCATTACTATTAATATCAATATATCTGCTGTTATTGGCTGCTCCATATATTAACACATCTTCGCTCTTTAAACGTCCGTCAATAGTCGAAAGTGTCTTTGCGCAATACTTCTCAGCCTCATCGTTATCCACCTCGACAGGAACTTTTAACACATATTGATTCTGTGCTATAAGCTTATCCTGTATTTCATTCTGGTAATGTGCAAGCAGCGGACTCATCATAAGACCAAAAATAAGCAGTATATTAGCAAATAATATTCCAATAAATAGTGTAATGTAATTAGGCATATTCTGTATTATTATTCTTAACCTGAATCTGTTAAAGAACTTAAATCCCGGCAGGCGCAGAGCTTTCTTTTTCTTTCTTACAGCTAAATCCTTTCTTAGGAATTTAAGCGGTGACAATCTTAATCTGTATCCTATAATCAATACATTTATAACAACCATTATCACAAATGGGACAATTGTTGTCAGTAAGAAAGCTTCAGCATTCCAGAGTGTTGTATATGTTGTAAGCGAATAGCTCTCATAATATGTATTTACAAATATATTCTTAAATACTGTATAGCCTAATATATTACCGACTAACGCACCAATTATTGTAACAATTATTGGAAGCAGAATATAATGCGCCAGCAGTTCACCTCTGGTATACCCTGAAGCTCTTAAAGTACCAATAACATTAGCTTCTTTAAATATTGTATTATTAGTTGTCACAGCAAATACAAATGCCATAATAACTATAACAACATATAAAAGCACTATCATCATAGCTCTGTCACTTCCAATATCATCACCAGTAAAGTGTATTGCCTGATTAAGATATCCCGGAATATAATTAGTAAGTATGGCATTATTGGATATTACTTTCATAAAATCATCTGCCATCTCTTTTTCTACTATATCATCTGCTGGTTCATTATCGTATTTCCACGAATATACATAATGAATATGTGTATCATCATATTCTTCAAAGCAGCTCTCTGACACTACCCCAACACCGAATTTTACAGAGTCAAACATTGTATCTGAATTGTCTGAAAAAAGGCAGCTATAATCAGATAATGCAACATAGCCTGTCACCTTAAGTATTCTTCCACCAGCATTAATTGTATCTCCTACTTTAATATTATTATTAACCGCATACATTCTGTCTATAGCAATCTCATTAATATCTTCTGCAAGTCTGCCTTCCATAACATCAACCTTATCTATATCTTTCCTGTTGATATAGAAACGTATTACGCTCTGGTCGTCTTCACTCAACTTCTCATTATTATGTACCTTTACAGTCTCTTCTTTATAGAAATTCTCATATATAGTTACATTTTCTTCTTCAAGCCTGTCAATAAGCTTATCATCAGCCTTGGGATATAATTCAAAATTACCATTTTCAATATTATATTTATCAAAGCTCTTATTATATGTATCAAGCATACTGCCATCAGCTATAAGAAAACCACTTATAAGTCCTATAACTGCTGTCATAAATATAAATATGACTATATATTTTGCAATTTCACCAGCAAATTCTCTTGGCAACCGTTTAATTAAAGGATTTTTCATATCTGACTCCCATTATTTAATTTCTTTTGACTAAATATATTAATATTGCACATAATCTACCATTCAAGATCAGCAGCAGATATCTTATTATTATTGACAATATTGTCTCTTATCTGTCCATCTCTTAATTTGATAACCCTGTCTGCCATATTCTGGATAGCATCGTTATGAGTTACCATTATTACTGTGTTACCATATTTCTTATTAACATCTTCAATAAGCTTTAATATCTCCTTAGAGGTATGGTAATCAAGCGCTCCTGTTGGCTCATCACATAATAATATGTCCGGATTTTTCACAATAGCCCTTCCTATTGCTGTTCTTTGCTGCTGTCCGCCTGATAACTGGTTAGGAAGCTTATGTCTATGCTCATAAAGTCCAAGTGTATTAAGCAGTTCATTAATATCAAGCGGTGAATCGCTAAGATAAGCACCAACCTCTATATTCTCCTTAACATTAAGGTTAGGTATAAGGTTATACATCTGGAATACATACCCAAGATGCTTTCTTCTATATCTTGTAAGCTCCTTTTCTTTCATATCTTTAGTCTTTTCATTATTAATGCTTACATATCCCGAATCAGCATCATCAATTCCACCTATTATATTAAGAAGTGTTGACTTTCCCGAACCTGATGGTCCAAGCAGAACGCATATTTCCCCTTTATTGACTTCAAAATTAATTCCCTTAAGAACTTCCACTTTATTAGAAGCACTGCCAAATGATTTTTTTAAATCTTTTACAGTAAGAAACATATAGCTTTCTCTCCTTCATACTTTTAATAATATTGAGTTAGCTGCATCTAACCCTTATTAATATTATAATCTCAATAACATAAAAAAGGAACACATTAATTGATAAAATATATCAATTAACGCGTTCCTTTTTATATTTTTTATAATATGTAATTTAAAATTATTACTTCTGCTCCTCGGCTAATGGTATGTTCTTCATACTATTCATACTGATAAAGAGTGTTGATGTATTATGTAATAATGCTGATGTAGTCGGCTGTATTACACCTAATACACCAAGTGCTATTAGTCCTGAATTAAAGGAAACTATAGTTCTGTAATTGCGGTTAATCTTCCTTATAAGATTGTTACTTAAATCTTTAAGATATACAATCTGTCCTAAATCGTCCGCGCTTACTGTAATATCCGCAATCTCTCTTGCAATCTGCGCACCATCACTTATTGCAATACCAACATCTGCTGCTGACAATGCTGGAGAATCGTTAATACCATCACCAATCATTATAACCTTACGTCCGGCAGCTTTTTCATTTTCAACAAATGAAGCCTTATCTTCCGGAAGTACCTCTGAATAATATTCATCAACACCAACCTTGCCTGCAATAGCCTTAGCTGTACGTTCACTATCACCTGTCATCATTACAATCTTAGATATTCCAAGAGCTTTAAGTGAACTTATTACTTCCTTGGCTTCTGGTCTTACAGGGTCTTCTATACAGATAACTGCTGCAAGCTTATCCTCAATTGCAAGATAAAGATGTGAATATTCTTCTGGAAGCTTATCAAACATTTCCTGTCTGCCTTCCGGCACAGTACAGCCTTCATCTTCAAATACAAAATGATAGCTTCCGATTATAGTCTTCTTATTATTAATAGTAGTTGATATACCATGTGCAACTATATACTCTACCTTTGTATGCATTTCTTCGTGACTTAAGTGCTTCTTAGACGCTGCATCAACAACTGCCTTTGCCATAGAATGTGGAAAATGCTCTTCCATACAGGCAGCCATTCTTAAAAGTTCATCTTCGCTGTCACCATTAAATGAATACACATACTTTACTGTAGGTGCAGCCTTAGTAAGCGTTCCTGTCTTATCAAATACAATAGTATCTGCATCAGCTACTGCCTCTAAGAACTTACCGCCCTTTACTGTAATATCATTCTGTCCAGCCTGTCTTATAGCTGACAATACCGTTATTGGCATTGCAAGCTTAAGCGCACATGAGAAGTCAACCATAAGTATTGATAATGCCTTTGTTACATTTCTTGTAAGAAGATATGTAAGTGCTGTTCCACCTAATGTGTATGGAACTAACGAATCAGCAAGATGCTCTGCCTTACTCTCAAGACCAGACTTAAGCTTCTCTGATTCCTCAATCATCTTGACAATCTTGTCATACTTACTGTTACCGCCGCTCTGCTTAACCTTTATTGTAAGTTCACCTTCCTCAATAACTGTTCCTGCAAATACAGCGCTTCCTGTATTCTTGCTTACCGGCACTGCTTCACCGGTCAGTGAAGCCTGATTAACCATAGCTTCACCGGTAACTACAACTCCATCAAATGGAATGACATTACTTACATGAACTATAATCTCATCACCATTTTTAATCTCATTAACAGGGACTAATACCTCTGTATCGGCTGTCTTAAGCCATACCTTGCTTACATTAAGTGACATAGTCCTTGCCAGATCTCCTACAGACTTCTTATGTGTCCATTCTTCAATAATCTCACCTATTCCAAGAAGGAACATAACAGAACCTGCGGTATTGAAATCATTTCTTAATATAGAAACACCAATTGCTGTCGCATCAAGCACAGGTACTTCCATCTTTCCTTTAAGCAATGTCTTAATACCGCTGCCAATATATTTTACTGACTTTACAGTTGTCACAACATTTCTTACAGATATAGGAAGGAACAGCTTACTTGCAGCTCTTAAGAATACCTTATTAACAAGCTTATCCTGATAATAAGAATTCATCTCTCTTCCTGAACTGTTAAGAACATCATCAGGAACAGCCACCTGCGAATATGTAAAATGCTTAAGTGCATTAATAATCTGCACTTTATCACCGCTAAATTCTATAACAGCATCGCAAGTTTTTTCATATACTTTGACAGAAGTAACTGTTTCTATATTCTTAATATAATACTCTAATATATCTGCCTGTTTAAAACTCATATGCTTCATATCCATATGAACTCTTAAACGTCCAGTCATACTATGTTTAATATAAAATTTCATATTCTGCCTCTTAGCACATTATTATAGCATTTTACTGCTCTGTGCTTTCTGTTTCTTCTGATACTTCATTTAATTCTACTGTATCATCTACAGCTTCTTCTGCTGCTTCTCTTTCTTCGTTGATAGCCTTAGCCTCAGCATAGATATCACCAGCATTCTCCTGAATTGTTGTAGCTGTCTTCATTACACACTTCTTAGCACGAAGAACTGCTGCTGTACAGTTAGTATATACTTTCTTAGCATCCTGACTTGATAAAACCTTAATTCCTGCTGTACCAAAAAGTACACCTGCTGCAAATATTCCTGTCTTAACTGCATCAATTTTCTTAAATACGTTTTTCATTATGTTCTCCATTCCCAATTAACATCTGCCTGACGTAACTAATTATTAGCATCTGGATGATATAACTGTCCATTAATATCTGGATGGTATAATTGTCTGAAGATACCTGGCTGATGTAATTGACTTTGATTTTTTGTTTAGGTATTATCTTATACCATACTTTTTAGTTTTACCACATATTTTTTATTAATTGAGAAACTTTATCAAAAACAGGAGGGGCATTATAATCATGACCCTCCTGTTATACTCTTAACTGTCTTACTGTCTATATAACCACAGGCAGCTAATCCTTTCTGCACTATCTGGTTCCATTTCTTAGCTGACAGATTGATTACTGAATTATCGTCAAACTCAACTGTGTATGTGTTGTTCATATTACATTCACTTCCACACGATACACGGTACATATTTCTTCTGTTAATAGCACCAATCTCCTCAAGTGTATTAATCATACGGTATACTGTAGCTGTTCCAATATTAGGATCAAGCTTTGATGCCTTATAATATATTTCTTTGCAGCACGAACATTCTTCATTAAGAATAATGTCTAAAAGCATCATTCTCTGTTTCGTTATTCTGCATCCCCTGTTTCTTAATCTTTGCAGAATTATGTCCTTCTGCATTTCGCTTCTTTCATAGCCAACTACTTCAGAAGCATTTTTATCACATGAATAGTATTTCTGCATTAATGCCTCCTATCCTAGTGGCAGCCTCCACAATGACCACAATCTCCACCGCATGAATGTTTGCCATTCTTCTTGCCTTTAACCATTGTATACACAATAGCGGCTACAATTACCACCAATACCACCAATACGATTACTGTACCCATATTAATCCTCCATTCTTACACCAACTCTGACATCTGCCGCTATATCTGATGAATAAAATATATATCCAATCCGCCACTTAGTGACGGATTGAACACTTATATAATTATGATTAGGAAGTAATCTTAGTTAGCTGCTGCTTTCTTGTATTCTTCCGCTTCCTTTGTTGGTCTGAATAAAAGATAAAGGAAACCAGCTACTAATACAAATGCTACAACTGTCCAGATACTAAATACTCCATCAGCGATAAGGCTTCCGATATTGTAGATGCAAAGTGATACTACATATGCAAATCCACACTGGTAACCAATTGCTATCCAAGTCCATTTAGCACTGTTCATCTCTCTCTTAATAGCACCGATTGCTGCGAAACAAGGAGCACAGAGAAGGTTGAATGTAAGGAATGAGAAACCTGCTAACTTAGTAAATGCAAGTGCAAGTGCTGCATATGGAGATACATCTCCACCACCGTAAAGGATACCCATAGTACCAACGATATTTTCCTTAGCTACAAGTCCTGTGATTGAAGCAACGGCTGCCTGCCAGTTACCCCATCCAAGTGGAGTGAATATCCAGCCGATTGCATTACCAATCTTAGCTAAAATACTCATATCAATTTCATCTTCTGCTAACATTCTGAATCCGTCATCAGCAAATCCAAAATATGTTGTGAACCATACAACGATTGTAGAAAGAAGGATAATTGTACCAGCCTTCTTGATGAATGACCAGCCACGCTCCCACATACTTCTAAGTACGTTGCCAACTGTTGGAATATGATATGCAGGAAGTTCCATAACGAATGGTGCTGGATCTCCGCTGAATAACTTTGTCTTCTTTAAAATAATACCTGATACGATAATTGCTGCCATACCGATGAAGTAAGCTGATGTTGCAACCCAAGGTGAACCACCGAAGATAGCACCTGCAATCATAGCGATGAATGGTGTCTTAGCACCACAAGGTATAAATGTTGTTGTCATAATTGTCATACGACGGTCTCTTTCGTTCTCGATTGTACGGGAAGCCATAATACCTGGAACACCACAACCTGTACCAATAAGGATAGGTATGAATGACTTACCTGAAAGACCGAATCTTCTAAAGATTCTATCCATAATGAATGCGATACGTGCCATATATCCGCAAGCCTCTAAGATAGCAAGTAATAAGAATAATACTAACATCTGAGGAACGAAACCAAGTACAGCACCAACACCGGCTACAATACCATCAAGGATAAGACCATTTAACCAATCTGCACAACCGATTGCATCGAGTCCGTCACCAATAAGAACTGGGATACCCGGAACCCATATGCCATAATCTGCTGGATCTGGAGCTGTACCATCATATTCGATAGCGAGGTTAATAGCTTCTTTAATATCATCAGCATCTGCTGTGAAATCTTCTGTTGCAAGTGTTTCATCATCTTCTACAGTATAATCAACTGAATCTGATGACTTAACCATAGACTTAAGAGTTGTAAGAGCCTTAACAGCAGCTTCTGAGTCATAGTCTTCTGCTTCTGTATCAATAGCATCTGCTATTGCTTCGCCCTTAGAACCAAGGCTTTCTACATATGCTGCAATGATTTCATCTGAGTCACCATATTCTTCTTCTACTTCTTCATAAGCTGAAGTACCGATACCGAAAAGGTGGAAACCATCACCGAACAAACCATCATTAGCCCAGTCTGTAGCTGCTGTACCAACTGTTACCATTGCAATGTAATATACTAAGAACATAACTACTGCGAATATAGGAAGTGCTAATATTCTGTTAGTTACGATTTTATCAATCTTATCAGATGTTGTAAGCTTATCCTTAGAATGAGCCTTCTTTACACACTCTCCGATAATTGATGAAATGTATGTATATCTTTCATTAGTGATAATACTTTCTGTATCATCATCAAAATCTTTCTCAAGTTTATCAATCTCTGCTGTAACATCAGGTACACTAGACATAAGCTGTCCGATTTTGTCATCTTTCTCTAATAACTTGATAGCGAAAAATCTCTTCTGTTCTTCTACTACATCAAGACCAATCTTATCTTCAACTGCTTCGATAACAGATTCAACTTCATCACTGAATTTATGTGCAAGCTTATTAATCTTCTTAGACTCAGCAAGCTTTACAGCCTTTTCTGCCGCTTCCCTGATACCAGTTCCCTTAAGAGCTGAAATTTCAACTACTTCACAGCCAAGCTTCTCTGAAAGCTTTGCAATGTTAAGTTCAATACCATTCTTAGCTAAAAGGTCGATCATATTAACAGCCATAATTACCGGAATACCAAGTTCCATAATCTGTGTTGAAAGATATAAGTTTCTTTCAATGTTTGTACCATCAACAATATTGATGATAGCATCTGGTCTTTCATTAATAAGATAATTTCTTGCTACAACTTCCTCTAATGTATATGGAGAAAGTGAGTAAATACCTGGTAAATCCATAATGGCAACATCTTTATGTCCCTTTAATCTACCTTCCTTCTTCTCTACAGTAACACCTGGCCAGTTACCTACGAACTGGTTAGAACCTGTAAGAGCATTAAACAATGTTGTTTTACCGCAGTTAGGGTTACCTGCTAATGCAATCTTAATTGACATTCTTTTACCTCTTTTCTTAATGAGTTAATAATTAGTTGTAACTTTCTTCATTTAGATTATGCTTGCTATAATTAGTTAATGCTAACCTTTTGGCAAAAAAATAAATATTAATTTACCTCTATCATAGCTGCATCTGCCTTACGAAGTGATAACTCATATCCTCGTACTGTTACTTCTATTGGATCTCCCAATGGTGCAACTTTTCTGACATAGACTTCTACGCCTTTAGTGATTCCCATGTCCATAATCCTTCTCTTAACCGGACCTTCACCATTAAGCTTAGCAACTTTAACAGTCTGACCAACAGCAACTTCCTTTAAAGTCATCTTAATCTCTCCTTCTCATTAAAATATTGTAAATATCTATATAGAGGCTTGAAACTCAAGTCTTTATACCATAATCTTTGAAGCCATATCGCTTCCTATAGCTACTCGTGATTCTTTAATATTAACTATAACATTACCGCCAGTCTTAGAAATGACCGTCACTATAGCTCCAACTACAAAGCCTAGATTCTCAAGAAATCTTCTCGTCTCTTCTTTCCCACCAATCCTTGTGATTGTTGCTGTCTCTCCCTCACCTATCATTGATAATGGCATAACTTATCACTCCTATCTGTATCTATGTTGATAATGTTTTTCATTTGCTACTGTGTTAGTATATACTAACACTTATTAGATGTCAATTACCATTTTAAGAAAATTTTCATATTATTAATTTTCACATAATAACCGCATACATATACAGTAAAATTAATATGTATGCGGTCATTACTCACTTATTAATATTATATTGGGAAGTGTCCAGAATAAATATGTCACTTATTAATATATTCATTATATTACTTTATATTATGCACATATCTGATTATACACATACTTTAACTATGCATATTCTTAATTGTACATACACTCTGATTATGCAAGAGAAGCACCAAGATCCTTGCAATTGCTTACAGCTTCATCATCAGGAGCTTCATTACAGATTACCGGGTCACAGCTAAGGTCAGCACCAGCATTCCTGCTTCTTTCTGCCCAGTCATCCATCCATTCTCCGCTTCCCCAGCCGTAAGAACCAAAGAGTGCTATCTTCTTTCCTGAAAGTGCCGCTTCACAGTCTGTAAACATCGGCTCAAATTCTGACTCTTCAAGATTTTCTGCTCCCATAGCAGGGCATCCGAAAGCTATTCCGTCGAATTCTGCAACCTTTGCTGATGAGAATTCTGAAGCAGTGAATAATGTTACCTCTGCTCCTTTTTCCTTTGCTCCATCAACAACAGCATTGGCCATAGCCTCTGTATTACCTGTTCCGCTCCAATATACAACTGCAACTTTACTCATTATCATTCCTCCATTACTACTTTAATTTAATGCTTGTGCACATATATGTTGAGTGAATCATATATTCACGGTCAACTGATTTAATGTTCGTCCTCCTATAAAGACCTTCTGATATACCTCAGAACATTTCTTGAATCTTGCAAATGTTCTGACACTTTCCTGTTCATTGTAATATACCTTCCATACACCACAACATTTGCAGTTCTGTCCTTTATTAAAAATGAACTCCTTTACATCTTCTACAGGATATCCAAGAAATAAACCTATCTCGTGTGGAAAACAGGGCTGTGTCATAAGACGTTCCTTAAGTGTATTAATACATGCCTGTATACTTCGTTCTATGTATCCATAGCTGGATAATATATTCCATACATCATCATTATTGACTGCCTTAAATAACATACTTGGTCTGTATACATATATCAATGAACTCATATCTGTCTTTCTTAAGACTTCTATATATACGCCCTTCTCATTAAGGTTCATATTGGCAGTCTTAATCTCAGAATCGAATTCATCTTCTGATACAAATCTATAATTAAAAAGATTAGCCATCTTAATTCCAGCCAATGTAGGTGCACATTCTTTTACAATCTCATTCTCCAGCTTTCTAAGCATATAATCTCCATTCCTTATATTACGCATTACTCTGCCTGCTGTCTGTGTCAGTTACAATTAACAAGCCTTTCCGTCTGCTACATATTCCTGAAGAACTGCATTAAGTGATGAAGCACTGCTTGAATGTGAACGCACAATCCGAATGTCCTTGCTCTTTGCTTCTGTAACAGCACTATGTACCATTTTGTGTGATACTGTGTTAGTAAAAAGTATCATAAGGTCAGGGTTGCCAATCTTCTTGCCAAAGCCACTCTTCTCCTTAACAAATACCTTGGCTTTACAGCCATGCTGTTTACATATCTTCTCATATTGACATACCATACATTCATTACCGCCAATTATAACTACACTCATATTAGTCCTCCTCATCCTGCTAAATAGATATATAGTATACATTTCACTGTTAGTTTTATTCTAACTTGTGTTAGTTATTACTAACCTATAACTTTTAAATAAACGGGTCGAGGACCCGTTAAATAAATATAAAGGCATATGCGTTAGCTGTTACTAACTATCATTATAATAGTCTAACTTAGTTATTTTGTCAACAGCTTTTTATTACTTTTTATTATCCTGATTCTACATAAAAAACTCCTGATGTATACTATACAAACCTTTGTTAGTTAAGGATTACCCGTATAATATACATCAGGAGTTTATAATTTACAATATTCTGTTCTTACGCACAGATAGTTATTCTATTTACTTAAAGTACTTAACACCTGACTCGAATATCTTAATATCTTGTTCTCCATAGATATTAATAGCTACAGAATCACCACGTCTTTCAGAATGTGCCATCTTACCTAAGCATCTTCCGTCCGGGCTTGTAATACCCTCAATAGCCATATATGAGCCATTGACATTCCATTCTTCGTCCATAGATACATTACCTTCCGGGTCACAGTACTGTGTTGCTACCTGACCATTTTCAAAGAGCTTATCAAGCCATTCCTTAGGTGCAACAAATCTTCCTTCACCATGTGAAGCTGGATTGCAGTATACTCCGCCAAGCTTTGCTTCTGCAAGCCAAGGACTCTTATTAGTAACAACCTTTGTATATACCATCTTAGAGATGTGACGATTAATTGTGTTAAATGTAAGTGTAGGTGAATTAGAATCCTGTCCTGTTATCTTGCCATTAGGTACTAAACCAAGCTTGATAAGAGCCTGGAAACCATTACATATACCAAGTGCAAGACCATCTCTTTCATTAAGGAGCTTCTCAACTGCTTCCTTCATCTTAGCATTACGGAAGGCTGTTGCAAAGAACTTAGCAGAACCATCTGGTTCATCACCTGCTGAAAATCCACCTGGGAACATAATAATCTGTGACTGGTTAATTGCTTTTTCAAATTCATCAACAGATTCTCTTATGCTTGCAGCATCAAGGTTCTTGAATACTTTGACAATAGTATCTGCACCAGCTCTCTCAAACGCCCTGGCACTGTCATATTCACAGTTAGTACCTGGGAATACTGGTATAAATACTGTTGGTTTCGCAACCTTATTCTTGCATACATATACATTGCCCTTTGAATATACAGGTGACTCAACCCTATCAGTTTCCTTAGAAACCTTTGTTGGGAATACACCCTCTAATGTATCTTTCCATACACTTAATGCTTCCTCAATATTGATTGAAACATCTTCATATGTAAACTTAGCTTCTTCTGTTACTGTACCAACCTTAGTATAAGCTGCCTTAATCTCTGAAAGCTTAGAGCTGTCTACTTCTGCTACTATACAGCCATATGCTGGTGCGAATAATTCTTCCTTTGATACAGATGGCTCAACAGCAACACCAAGCATATTACCAAATGCCATCTTGCTTATTGCTGGAACTAAGCCGTTAGCATCAAGAACATATGCAGACACAATTGCCTTGCCCTTAATAGCTTCGTGGATAGATGAATATAATTCCTTAATCTGTGAGAATACAGGAAGGTCATATTTATCTCTTTCAATGTCAAATCTTACAAGTATATTGCCAGCTTTCTTTAATTCAGGTGTGATAATATCCTGCTCTTTAGCTACATCAATAGCAAATGAGCATAATGTAGGTGGTACATCTATATGTTCAAATGTTCCTGACATAGAATCCTTACCACCGATTGATGGAAGTCCTAAGCCAATCTGTGCCTCATATGCACCAAGAAGTGCTGCAAATGGCTGGCTCCATCTTGAAGGATCTTCTGTCATTCTTCTGAAATATTCCTGATATGTAAATCTAATCTTGCTGTAATCGCCACCAGCCGCAACAATCTTAGCAACCGAGTCTGTTACTGCATACATAGCTCCGTGATATGGACTCCACTTAGAAAGATATGGATCAAATCCATAAGCCATCATAGTTACTGTATCGCACTTGCCCTTAAGCACTGGAAGCTTGGCAACCATAGCCTGTGTCTCTGTAAGCTGGTACTTTCCACCAAATGGCATAAGTACTGAACTAGCACCGATTGAACCATCAAATCTTTCAACAAGTCCCTTCTGTGAGCACTCGTTAAGGTCTGCAAGTGTCTTAAGCCATCTGCCCTTAACATCATCTACTGGCTTAGCTTCAAGGTAATTAGCCTTGTCATCTGGGATATCTACAAGTACTGATGTCTCCTGATGTGCACCGTTAGTATCAAGGAAAGCTCTTGAAATATTAACGATATCCTTGCCTCTCCAGTTAAGTACAAGTCTTGGTTCTTCTGTTACAACTGCAACCTCAACAGCTTCAAGGTTCTCCTCTTCAGCATACTCTAAAAATGCTTTAACATCTGCTGGGTCAACAACAACTGCCATTCTTTCCTGTGACTCTGATATAGCAAGTTCTGTTCCGTCAAGACCTTCATACTTCTTAGGAACTTTATCTAAATCTACTGTAAGACCTGCTGCAAGTTCACCGATTGCAACTGATACACCGCCTGCACCAAAGTCATTACATTTCTTAATAAGCTTAGTTACTTCCGGACGTCTGAAAAGTCTCTGCATCTTACGCTCTGTAGGTGCATTACCTTTCTGAACCTCTGCTCCACAAGTCTCTATAGACTCCTCTGTGTGAACCTTAGATGAACCTGTAGCACCACCACAGCCATCACGTCCTGTACGTCCACCAAGAAGGATAATAATATCTCCTGGATCAGAATTCTCTCTCTTAACTGCGCTTCTTGGAGCTGCCGCTATAACCGCACCAATCTCCATACGCTTAGCAACATAATCTGGGTGGTATATTTCTTTAACATAACCTGTAGCAAGACCAATCTGGTTACCATATGAGCTGTAGCCGTGAGCTGCTTCTGTAACAATCTTTCTCTGTGGAAGCTTGCCGTGAAGTGTATCTGCTACCGGAACTGTAGGGTCTGCCGCACCTGTGATACGCATAGCCTGATATACATATGTACGTCCTGAAAGTGGATCTCTTATAGCTCCACCAAGGCAGGTAGCAGCACCACCAAATGGCTCTATCTCTGTTGGGTGGTTATGAGTTTCGTTCTTGAAGTTTACAAGCCACTCCTCTGTCTTTCCGTCAATCTCAACAGGAACAACTATAGAGCAGGCATTAATCTCATCAGACTCTTCCTGATCTTCAAGCTTGCCTTCTGCCTTTAACTTCTTCATACCCATAAGGGCTAAATCCATAAGACATACGAACTTATCTTTTCTGTCTTTATATATAACAGCTCTGTCAGCAAGATACTTATTGTAAGTTTCTTCCATAGGAGCTCTGTAATATCCGTCATTAAATTCTACATTCTTTAATTCTGTAGCAAATGTTGTGTGGCGGCAGTGGTCAGACCAGTATGTATCAAGAACTCTGATTTCTGTCATAGATGGATCTCTGTTCTCTTCATTCTTGAAGTAATCCTGAATGAACTTGAAATCCTTAAATGTCATAGCAAGACCAAGTGAATCATATAATTCCTTAAGCTTGTCCCCGCTCATATCCTTGAAGCCATCAAATACAACAACATCTGCTGGTGTATCAAACTTAGTAACAAGTGTATCTGGAAGCTTCTCATCAGCTACTCTTGAATCTACCGGATTGATACAATGGTTTTTAATCTTAGCCTTATCATCATCTGTAAGCTTGCCTGATATAATATAAGTAGTTGCAGTCTTAATTACAGGAGTTTCATTCTCATTAAGGAACTTAACACACTGCTCTGCCGAATCAGCTCTCTGGTCGAACTGTCCCGGAAGATATTCTACAGAAAATACAAAATCATCATCTGAAGCCTTAAATTCATTCTCATACACATCATCAACAGGTGGTTCTGCAAATACTGTTGTAAGTGCTTTCTTATATGTCTCATCAGAAAGATTCTCAATATCATATCTGATAAGCACCCTTACATCTGTAATTGTCTTAATACCGAGATAACCTGTGATTTCATCGTGTAACTCCTTTGCATTAACAGCAAAAGGTTTCTTTTTCTCAACAAAAACTCTTTTAACGCCACTCATTTTAATTATTTCCTTTCTTAATCAGCTGTACTCCTGTCACTACTATTTCAACAAGAATGTAAAATATTTTATCATATCATTACTAAAGAAACAAGACACAAGAACAATGTTGTGTATATTTCTATATTGTATACACTATTCATGCATACGTCTTATAATCTTGTATACAACTTCATTACCCATAACAAGAGGGGCTGTATGTGCAAAGAATACTATGCCATCTGTCGGTGATAATATCTCACTCTTGACATATCCCTCACACGGATCAATAACCTGACCTATTACCTCATTATGGACAACCGGATCCCCCGGTTCTTTAAGCCTTTTGTAAAAACCTGCATCATATGTCTTAACGGCTGATAAATCATACTCGTTAATGACACTTGCTATGTAACCACTGTGATTATTATATTTTAATATTCCCATTCTCGTAAGAAATCTTAACACTGACGATACTGCCTGTCTTGCAGACTTTTCATCAACCATATCTGTGCTGTTTGTATATATCGAAAAAGCATTTGTTCCATTCATCTGCCAGCTATAATTAAGCGTTGCCGTATCCATAGGCTTTGGCTTTCTTATAACAACATACTGCAGTCCAAAAAGATTGGCAAGGCTCGCACTCTGATACCCCGTTTCCATCATACGTACATGAGGTATGAAATCTCCCGGCATATAAAAGCTTGCAAACTGTATTCCATAGCTGTAGCCCTTACTGCTTTCAAATATTGCAGCAGCTATCTGCTTGGTAGTATCTCCCGCTTCATCACCAGGAAACATTCTGTTAATATCTGTATTATCTACAGGCCAGAACCTCTTTTCAACATTCATAGAAAATCTGTTAGCTGACGGAATCACTAAAATCTCGTGGTTATGCGATATTGCACCTCTCATTTCAAGGTCTTTTAACACCTTTATAAGCTGTGAACATATGTATAACTGCTGTATCTCATTACCCCTCATAGCTCCGACTATACATGCTGACTTCTCACCATGCCCAAACCTGTAGCCTTCTATTTCAAAATTCTCTCTGTATATTCCCTTAAGACTATATAAAACTTCTTTTTTCACTACACTCTTCCTCCGTGTACTCTCGCAAGAAGCGCTCCCTTGTATACAACTGGATTTTCCCTCAATGTGAATACAATGCCATCAACCGGAGATTCAATATGCTGTATTATCCTTCCCTCTATTGGCTCTATTATGTCGCCTATTGCATCTCCCATATGGATATTGCCACATGAATTAATAGATGGAACAAATATGCCGCTTTCCTTCGCTGTCAGGAAATTAACCTCTCCCTCTGTTGAGATAATAGGCTCTCTGACAGCTATTTTATTATCAGCCTCTGGTATTTCCCATATTCCCAGATTACTCATAAGGTTAAATATTCCATCAATAAGCTGCTGGCTGTATTCCCTGTTAATTCTGTTACCAACGCCCATCTCTGCTACAAGAGTAGGTACACCAAGATGATTAAGGCTGTATGCCAGTGTCGCATCAAGCACTGTTATTGATGAAAATATCCATACAAAATCCGCATTTAACATCTTTGCAAATGGAAGCAGCCTTTCCGCATTTTCCTCATTCAGTCTTACCTGTGGCATCTCTCTTACAAATATATTGCTTGAATGAATATCAAGACAGAAATCACTTCCGATTATATCATTGACAATTCCTGCTGCAACGCTCTCTGCCACAGCTCCATTATTATCACCCGGAAATACCCTGTTCATATCAAGCTCAAACATAGGAATTCCCCTTGAACCTGTATCTATTCCAAGGGGATTTACATCTGGATATATATCTATAATTCCTTTTAATCTTTCCAGATTATTATTAACGCGTCTTATGACTTCGTAGCACACATACTGTCCATCCAGCTCATCACCGTGTATTCCTGTAACAATAGATATTCTTGGAACAGGCTCGCCATTATAATCTTTCGGTGTGAGCCTGTTCTTCTTAATAACCATTCTCTCATGTACAGGAAGCTCTATTGAAACAACCTCTTCTATCATAAACTAACCTCTGTAAATATATTCTCACTACATAGAATCATAATTTCTTATCAATACACCCTGTGAAGTCTTCTTTAAGGCAATATGTGTAAATACAGTACTAGGAACATACGTCTTATCGCCCATAAATACACGGCTTCCTGGATATATATTCTTATCAATCCTTACAACTGCCCTGTCTGACTCCCTTACAAGTGTATAAAGATTACGGCTTTTTTCTTCATATTTGGCTTTCTCTGCTGTCTTAACAATCTTTGACTGCAACAGCTTTCTGTTAAGTGTTTCATCAAACTTATCAGAACCTGCCTTCTTTAATATATCAAGCTTCTGTAAAGCCTGATTAAATCTGTCTATCTGCGTATCTATATCCTTAAGCACCATAAGCACCTTGGCATATTCACTGCTTATCTCCTTAGTTACACCAACTCTTAATACAGTCTTAGAATAAGACTCACTTCCACAAGCTTTAATACATATGCCCCTTACGCCTGTGACATCTCCGCCTATTACAGAACCTCTCTTGCCCTCAAGATATATTCCGCCATATGCCAAAGCTGTTGTATTAAGCATATAATCACACTTTATATCACTATGGCTTATAATATGTGCATTCTCGAAAAACCTTGCTGATATATTGCCCATAGCTTCGATTCTTCCGTTCTCACCTGCATTAACACCATCCTGTATAATAATATCCTGCCCTGACCATATATCTGCATCTTCAACATATCCGCCTATGTATATATTACCCATAGCGTGTATCTTGACACTGCCTCTGACACTTCCGTTAATCTCTACGTCACCATTAAAATCTATGCTTCCTGTTCCAACATCAACATCACCGCTGACATTATATACATTACTTACATTAAGGTCGTAGTTACGATATTCTACTTTGCCGCTTAACTGGGCATAATAAGACTTGCCGTCCTCTGACACTGTAAAGCCCTTGCCTCTTAACTTAGGTCCTGGTCTTCCTGGCTTTGGAACTAAAAGCTTTCCAAATATATCATATCCAAATTCACCCTTGGTAGGTTCTATATACTCTGCAAGCTTATCATCTTTATTAACCTTCTCAAAAAGCTTTACATTAAAATAATCAACAGAACCATCTTCTCTTAATGTAGGCTTATTATCTCTTTCATACTCTGAATCAAAGAAGAAGTTGTAATAACCATCAGTACCGTTAACTGCACTTTTGCCTTCTGCTACCACGATTTCAATATCGTACAGCTTATTAAGAATAACTTCGCGTATTCTCGCTTCATTAATTCCTGTACGCACACCTGCCTGTGAAAGCTTGTCTGCAATCTCCTCGTATGTATAAGCTTCATCACTGCCTATGCCATTAAGGACTATACTTGCTTTCATATGATCATTATCAACATTGACAACTACTTCTTTGGTATTTAACTGTATCTGTTCTCTAAGTACATCATTCAATTCTGACTCCTCCAATCAACCATAGCACATTGTCTTATGTCATCTTTATAATCGAATTCCCCTTATATGTATGTCCTTAATTACTGGTCTTTATGTACTAATAATTCCGAAGGATCAAGACCCCTCTCAAGCATTATTCTTATCTGCTCCATCTGTCTGCAAGTATATCTTGCATCGGCGTATACGCTTACATCTACACCACTCTGAAGTCCAAGCAGTATCTCCTGACTTTGAAGTTCATTAAGCTGTGGCTCTTCCTGAACCTTGCCATCATTCTCAATCTGTTCTCTCATCTCTTTCATCTGGACAGCATTGATAAATGGATCTGCATATGGACTTACATCTATCCCTTCTTCTTCTCCTAACCTTATCTGTTCCATCTGTCCTGAGGAGAAACCTATCATATTATACTTGGTAATATCTATTCCAGCCTCAAGTCCTAACCTTAACTGTTTCATCTGGTCTGCTGTATATTCATGAAGCATATACTTCGATACATCTACACATTTTAACAAGCCTATTCTAATCTCGTTAAGCTGGTGTGCATCGAAATTCTCATCAACGAAAAATGTTAAATCAACATCATCTCTCTTAGCCAGCCTTATCTGTCTTAACACCTCTCCAGAATATCCAAGCCTTGCGTATCTTGTAAGATCAAATCTGTACTTTAATGCAAGACGAATCTCTCTCATAACAGAATAATCGTACTTCGGATTGCATATAAGCGATAAATCAATACCCTCTTTTATGCCTTCTTTAATCTGCTCCATCTGCATATAATTATACTCCGGATCTGCCATAGCACTTACATCAATCCCTTCCTCAAGTGCCATTCGTATAACCTTCATCTGCCTTGAATTATATTCGGGACTGGCATATATTGAAATGTCAACGCCATTATCATTACCTTTAGTAATCTCAAGCACCTGAAGTTCGTTAAATCCAGCTTTCTTCCATTCATCTATTCCCGCATGGGAATCCGCTAAATTCCTGATTTCATTCTCTCCCATAGTTCTCTCCAATATAAATAATCATATAATTAATTGTCACAGTCCGTATTTATACTAAAATAATAGCATATGTCTGACAATTTCTCAACATATTACTTGCCGAATTTCACCGTAATCGACAAATTTCCTCATAATTCCCCATATGCCTTATAATCTCCAGAAATCCTCAATACATTTTCCTGTATTATTAATATCTACAGGGTACACTTTATCCCATTCCCTTGGATACTGCATCTGATATTCCTGTGTCATAAAACGGTCATCTAACAGAAGTATTATGCCCTTGTCATCTGAAGTTCTTATAACTCTCCCAGCCGCCTGCAGCACCTTGTTCATTCCCGGAAATACATACGCATACTGATAGCCATTCTTGCCCATACTGTCAAAATAATTTCTTAATATATTACGCTGTCTGCATATCATAGGTATACCTGTTCCTACAATACACGCCCCTATAAGTGACTTATCCCTTAGGTCAATTCCCTCAGAAAATATACCGCCAAGCACACAAAAGCCCGTGACATTTCCACTTGTATTATCCATAAATACTGACAAGAAATTCTCTTTATCGGCTTCCGTCATATTATTATCCTGTATCAATACATTTTCTCCCTCAGAGATATGATAAATGTAGCTTCCATCCTCAACATCGTGCAGATCTATAACATTGCAGGCATATTTTTGTCTATATATATCATACACCTCTCTCATATAGCTGTAAGAAGGAAAGAATATCATATATTTGCCCTGCTTCGACTGCGTAAGCGTGTGGATATAACCTGCAATCTTAGCATACTCATTATAATTACGCCTCGTATACCTGCTTGTAACATCACGTCCAATAAGCACTCTCTTATTATCAGTATCAAACGGCGAATGTGCATACACAGCATAGTCATCTGCATTTCCTGAAAGCATTTCCTTAAAATAATTCACTGGAAGAAGTGTCGCCGAGAACATTATTGTCGATATTCCCTGACTTAATCTCTGCGATAACTGTCCTGACGGGTCAACACAGTACAGATGAAGTGCAAAGTCACCGTCATCGATATGCTCAGCATATATAACATACTTCTCATCTATGCAGTCATACATATTAATAAAATGTCTTATCTTAAAGAAGAATTCTATTATCTCATCGCACACCGGCTTTCCTTTATTCTTATCCAAGAACTTCTGCATATACGAATAACACGATTGCAGATTAGCTAAAAATGTGCCACAATAATCATCTATTATTATATATTCTTTATCACAGGCTCTCTTTAATTCAAGAAGATATTTGTTGCATTTTTCAAGGTATGAAGTCAGCCTTTTGTCCATATCCTTAACTACTCTTTTGCAGGCAAGAAAATCTTCCTTGACAAGCGTTGCACTATACATCTCCCTTGCCCTGTCAACAAGATTATGTGCCTCATCTACAAGAAATACATAATTGCCTTTGCCGCCATCACCAAAATATCTCTTTAATGAAGCATCTGGATCAAAAGCATAATTGTAATCGCATATTATTCCATCGCACCAGTATGAAACATCAAGCGACATTTCATACGGACACACCTTATGCTTCACTGAATACTGCAATATCGTATCCCTGTTAATTACCGCTTCATTAGTGATTATATCGTAAACAGCTTCATTTACCCTGTCAAAATGCCCCCTTGCATACTCGCACACCTCTGGATTACAGTTGTGCTCATCAAGATGACATATTTTATCCTTCGCCGTCAGTGTCACTGTGCGAAAATGCAGTCCTGCATCTCTTAGTATCGCATATGTTTCCTCGGCTACCGTTCTCGTTATTGTCTTGGAGGTAAGATAGAATATCTTGTCAGTTAAGCCATTACTGCACGACTGCACGGCTGGATATACTGTTGATATAGTCTTTCCTACTCCTGTCGGTGCTTGTATGTATAACACCTTCTGTTCTTTTACCGTGTGGTATACACTCGCAACCAGCTTCTTCTGCCCCTCACGGTACTCAAACGGAAAATGCAGTTTCTGAATTGAAGCATTCCTTTCTGCCCTTTCATCAAATACATAATCCATCCACTTTTTAAAGCCAGCTACAAGTTCTGTGTACCATTTTATAATTGACTCACTATCATACCGTTCTTTAAATCTTACTATTTTCTCAGTTTCTGTGTTACAATATGTGAGCTGTACATCAATGCTCTCCAGATTATACTTTGTTAAATATATATAAGCGTACACCATAGCCTGTGCCTTATGCACATATACCGGCTCTTTAAGCTTTGTTACATCTGCCTGCATAGTCTTAATCTCATCAATTGTAACCCCGCCAATCGGAAGCTTACTGCCATCCTCATCTTCCTCTATATCAGCTATTATTCCGTCTGCCCTGCCCTCTATTCTAAGCTCGTATTCAATTCCGCCCTTTGATGTCAGCTCCTCTTTATTCCTAAGAAGCACCTCTGCCCTGTAATTAGAACCCATAGAGTGCTGGATTTTCCTGTGAAGCCTCGCACCCTCCTGCATAACCTTAACATCAGCAACACCTGTATCCCTGTTATCAATATCCCCACCAAGGCACATAAATTCAACCAGATTTCTTACTGATATATTAAATGTATTATCTTTAATTACATACATATCTGTGCCTCCTTATATATCATATTTCTGCGTATTTTTTTGTGCTAATTATATCATAATTTTTGCGCAGCTTTTCAGCGCATATAAAGTTCCGCAAGGAACTTTTAAGATGAGCACTTTTGTGCTCATTATACTAAAATTCTTCTGTGACGTTATAGACATACCCATTCTTTACTCTGCCAGTACGCTTTACTATCTCAAGATAATTAAGAATATTAAGCGTATATCTTGACGCTTCAACACTGACCCCAGCAGCCATGGCAAAGTCTTTCACCGTAAAATCTTCCTTCAAATCCGCTGGAACTAACTGCATATAATCTTCTATCCTGTCAAATCTTACTATTCTTCTTATTCCGACTGGTACTCTGTCATATCTTGTTGAGCCTCTTTTCTTATCATAGCTCCAGCCGTTAAGAAGTTTATATTCTTCCATATCCATAAGCACAAGATTGATTGAAAGATTAGGATTTTTAAGATAGCTTTTTATCTTATATAACTCGTAAAATGCATCATATTCCGTAAAATGTCTTGGCGATTTTCTCCTGCCCCGAGTCTCCCCATTATCAGGATTAACCCAGCTTAACCATTTGTTAAATGGAAGCGGATACACCACTGTAACGTGATAGTCTTGTAGAAATACCGCAAGCTTATCCCTCAGCTTATTAAGCTGGCGTGTCTGTATCTCTATTATCCCTTTGTCATTGTATATATCCGCATAATAACCGCTCATAGCGACCTCGTGCTTGTCCTCATCAGGTTCATAGTACAGCTTAAGGACAGCGTGAAGTGTCTTTTCTGATAATGTTCCTATCCCCTTGTTATTATGTGCCTTGCCAATTATCCTATCTTTAGCCTTGACAAAAGCCTCGTAATCTTCATATTCTGATGTTTCATATAATATATTGTTCAATGTTCTGTCCATAACCTGTCTAAAACTTATATTTCAATCTATTGTATACATATATGTTTATTATATAATAATTTTCTTTTGCATTCATTATATATGCTTACATACTTTATACATTGAATTCCATTATAAGGCAGAACATATATTCTTACAAGAAAAAAGCAGTAAAAGCTTTTTAATATATTCTCATTACCTGTCTGCCCTGTAAAACGAATATATTTTAGATAACCACTTGTGCCTTTACTGCCTTTTATTATTTTTTTATTATTTATTATTTGTACTTATTAATCACAAACTTTTATATTATTAAACACTCATATACATATTTCACAAATATATCTTTATCTGCCATTTTAATAATTATTATCAGGAGTTATTTTTTCTTAAAATGTGCTATTTTAAGTGTTGCAATAAGTCCCCTTAATGTGTCTGCCTGTGTACTCATATCCTGACTTGCAGCGGCACACTCCTGTGATGTGGCAGAATTAGTCTGTACTACATCATTGATATCTTCAATGCCGTCATCAACCTGCTTAATTGTCTCTGTCTGAGTATTGAGAACATCTGCAATGTTATTAACTTCATCAACTATATGCCTTGAATTATCCACAACCACACCAAGCTGGGAAGCTGTGTCATTGGCAATAACCATACCTTTCTCAACTGCCGCAACAGATGTATCTATTAATGAAGCTGACTCCTTAGCAGCTTCTGCACTCTGTGCCGCAAGTGCTGATACCTGATCTGCAACTACTGCAAAGCCTTTTCCGGCATCTCCAGCCCTTGCTGCCTCTATAGAAGCATTGAGTGCCAGAAGATTAGTCTGTGAAGCTATCTGGTTGATAGTTTCTATTATCTTGCTGATTTCTTTGGAAGCTTTTTCTATTTCACTCATTGATGTGACCATCTCACCCATTTTGCCGTTACTTTCATCAAGCTGTGTTCCTAGTTCATTTACTTTGCCACTTATTTCTCTTGCATTCTGTGAATTCTGTGCAACACTTTCTGACACACTTGCAAGGGAAGCTGTAAGCTCCTCAACTGAAGCCGCCTGATTAGTCGCTCCTTCTGCAAGCTCTGTTGAACTTGAGGCTATCTGTTCTGAACCTTCTGCCACCTGGTCAGCTACTCTTTGAAGATGCTTTACAAGATCTGCCATACTTGCTTCAAAGCTCATAAACGCATCTAATATTTCCTCAAAATCGCCCTTCCACTCAACCTCTGGCTTAACATCAAAGTTACCATGTGAGAATTCCTGCATAGACCTTTTAATATCATCAACATATGAACTTAATGTTCTTATTGACTTACGCAGGCTGTGGGCTAATGCTCCTAATTCATCATCCGAATGGTATGTAAGCTCACTGTGCAGGTTGCCACTAGCAAGGTCTTTAGCTACATTATCTATTTCCCTTAATGGTTCTATTATCATCTCTGTAATCTTAGCACCTATTTTCTTTGATATAAGGCTCGCTATTACAATAAATAACACAATGGCCACACCGCCTATGACAGCCACAACATTGCTTGACAATATTGCCTGCTCTGCCTCTTTGTTGGTTTCATCTTCCATTTTATCCGCAATACTCATAAGGTTGTTAAGTGCAGGTGTACATACTGTGTGGATTTTATTCTTGGCACTTGCAAGGTCACCCTTTTCAATCTGGTTAATTATATCGTAACCGATACTGCCCCATTCATTAAGTGCTTTAACATACTGGTTATACAAATCATCATCTATTATATTGGTATTCTTTATAATATCAAGCTGTGTCTGGGAGTCTGTAAGAACTGTCTTAACATTATTCTTATAATTCTCATAAGTTGAACTGTCGTCATTTAATGCCATCTCTCTTATATTGCGGGCAGCAGAACTAATATCTATAATACTTTCTTTAGCAGCATTATTTGCTTTCTGAGCCCCTTTTACATAAGAATTAAATCTTATATCCAGAAGAGATAAACCAATTATGCTTACGATTCCTGATAAAATCATAAATTTAATTACAGTAGCGTAAATGTATTTTATTTTGTCGTGTAAATTTAGTTGGCGTAATTTAGATATCATTCTTGTACATCTCCTTCTTTAAATTGATGGGGGTGGAAGATAGACGGACCCCGGACGCGTTGTTAAAGCGAATAGAAGCAACAAAGACACGTTTGCACTGCGTGTCGCTCGCAGCGGTACTAAGCTGCCAGTTGGAACTGCCAGCTAAGGACCGGCGGCTCCCCAGCGTCTTCTTATGCTTCTATTAGCTTTAGCATCGCTGGCTTTCTTTCAACCCTGGGTATATTTTGTTTTATTTATTAAGTAGATTTTATAGCATAGTGAAATATATTTGTCAATATGTTATATTGGAATAACTTTTAAATATATTTTAGTGGAAAGAAATAGGAATTAGGAATGGAGATATAAAAAGGGGATTTATGCGTAAAAAAACAGCCTGGCAATAGATTTACTAAAAGTGGATGTCCCCTGTTACTGGACAAGCCAGTAAGGCGGGGACTGGGGATTGAGGCTCTATTGTCAGACTGTTGTGGTGATTGTCACCTATTTATTATCTGATTATGATTTAACTATTTGCTGGCTGTTTATGGTGGACGATAGATATTTATTATTTATCGTCTATTTCTTCTAGTTCCAGTTCCTCAGACTCATTGTATTCTTCGGGGAGATCTTTTGTGGTTGATGACTGATATGGAACGGCATCATCAGATACTTCTTCATCTATATCTTCTTCTAAGTCATCATATAAGATATCTTCTTCATCATCTTCAAGTTCCATATCGTCTAAGTCTTCCTCGTCTATATCTTCGTCTTCGTAGCCGTCCATTGCTCCTACGAAGGCTTTTTTGCTCTTTGAAAGCTTAATGCTTAAGGCTATAACTACAACTATTAACGCTATTATTACAACAGCAAGGACTGCTAATATAACGAATATATAATCGCTTACTGTATTAAATGCTTTATCACTGTCAGCTGTCTTTGTGTTGGTGTTAATTACCTGTTCATCTGCCATATTGTAACCGGCGTAGCCTTGTATTGTACCATCATTGACATTGTATCTGAACCAGCCTGTTTCTCCTGTAGAGCTTACGCCATAGAATAATGCGTAGTTGCCTGTTCTGTCAAGGAGGGCATCGACTTCTTTGCCATTGATTACTGTTCTTCCAACATCATAGCCCTCTGGAAGTTCCATAGACGCTTCATCTATGGCAAGTATGCAGTATGTAAATTGTGGCTGGCTTACTTCTACGAATGGCGAAAATGTCTTTCTCACCGAATCGTATACATAATAACCGCTCTCACCTTTGCCATCTGTACTTTCAAGATAGACAATTGTTACTCCTGTATCAATTCCAACACCTGCTGATACCTTTGTTCCATTATAATCATACTCTGTTGGAGTATAGCCATCTGGAAGTGGGTGTTCATCATTAGCGGATACAATCTTATATTCAGCATTATCTACTGTAATATTCGGCTCTTGTATTGCTTCACTGTTAGGATCCTGCACATCAGGAATATTATTATTGTCTGTTGATCCATTAGATGAGTCCGAACCTGTTGCCTGATTATTTTCATTAGAAGCTGAATTAGTTTCCTTGGTTGTCTTTATTGTATAAGTTCTTTTACTGCCATTTTCTGCTGTTACAGTAATTGTTGTTGTGTTAAATCCTGGATCCATTCTCTTACCAGATACGCTTACAGTTGCCTTTGAATCATTAGGAACTGCACTTACTGTAAGGCTTGCACAGTCAGCACCAACAGATGTTGTATAAGTAGTTACATCTGGTGAAAATGCTGGAGATAACACACCAGGACTTATCTGTAATGAACTTAATGTATTATCTGATGAATATGAAGCTGGTGCAGAAGCTGTAACTGAACCTGACGATTTGGATATACTGCACGCCTGCATATCTATATCAATAACCTTGGAATCACCTATAACATTAAGGCTTGAAGTACCAGCTCCGATAATCTTAAATGTTATTGTCTTTGACTGGCTGCTTGCTGTACTTTCGTCCATAAAGCTGACCATCGCAGTTCCCGAATTACTTGAGCTTCCGCTTAATGCTAATATTGATGGGTCATAGGATACATATATTGTAGCTCCACCTATTCCGCTCGATGCACTGATTGACACATCTATGGATACTGTATCGCCTACCGTACCACTTGCTGAACCAATTGATACTCTTGCTGTTCCTGCCGCTAATATATCTGTCTTATTCACAAAAGCCATTACAGCACACATACATATAATAAGCAGTGCTGAAATTATCTTTTTAACCTTATTCATATATGTCCTCTCTTCTTGCAGTCACTACTGCTGGATATATCCTATATTTAATATGTGTCTTTTAATAGCAACGAAATCATACAAATCTATAACTCCGTCCCTGTTAATATCCGCAGCCTCTTTATAACTGCCCTGTGGCTGTCCAATTCCAAGAACTGCTCTCTTAATAGCCACGAAATCATATAAATCTATAACTCCGTCACCATTAACATCTCCATATATAACTATAGAATATTCATCATATACACTTCCGTCTGCCTTGTATACAACTAACTTATCACCAGTAACTACTGTGTCGCCTCTCTCGCTTCCGTCATTCTTTAATATTTTTCCATAACAGCCATTGCTGTATGATACATTATCAAGAACACTTGATGCCTGACTTCCGACACCTATCTTAGTCATTATCTTCTTTGATGAATCGACATTATAATCTGTCTTAAAACCATCTGTATTACCACCAGATTGTGCAGACTTTCTTGTTATATTGATTACATATGTCTTTATGTCACCATTTTCAGCCGTTACAGTAATATTGATTACATTATTGCCAACGCTTAAGCTGTGGCTTCCACGTCCGCTTACTGTTGCATTGCCATCTATAAGTCCTGCCGATACATTAACACTTGTAATATCATTTTCTACAATGAGACTGTAATCAGTATTATCAGATGAAAATGTAGGAGTTAATGTATAACCATCTACTGATAATGAACTAAGCCTGTTATTCGCACTCTGGTTGCCATCTGGTATTATACATCTTGACGATGGCATATTATCATATACCGGAATGTTAAACTTAAATGTTGTATTATTAAGCGTGTATGAACTATATGCCTTCTTAGCCCTTGTCGCTTCTGACCTTGGTGCAAGCACATTGGTCATATACTGGTGTGAGAAGTTCTTAACATCAAACTTCTCATAATATATAGTATCCTGACCCTTGTTAATGTACCATTTTCCAAGATTGACAGCACCACCTACAACAGCCCTGTAACGCGAATTCCAAGGCCTCATATTAGAGCTGTCGGTCTGTCTGGCATATTTCAAACCATTCTGGACTGCTGACAGACCGCCGCTTGCATAAGCGTTCTGGCTGTAATAATTATAATAGCCCTCGTATCCGCTTACATTTCCAGATATCTGGTTGCCTCGTCCGTCTGCACCCTGTTCCTGAATAATTCTTGTTGCAAGGTGATATGGGCTTACCTTGGATACTTCACCTGCATACATAAGCAGTGAAGCATAGTCATAGCCGTCAAGATTGTGGCTTGAATTCTCCATAAATGTTCCGCTTATAATATTGCGCACACCGTCTATATTATGTACTGATGAGTCATAAGAAAGACTTTCAAACATAAATATGTATGTATCATCAAGAAAGTTTCTTGGGTCAAGTGCATATTTCACAAGTCCCTCAGATGCCTGAACCCAGCCACCACTGTCAAGCTCTGTATACTCACCTGTATTCCAGTCATAACAGCCATCAGCCGTAGACTTCCACGAAGCATCTGCCGAACTGTATATAAGACTTCGTCCTAATACATTCTGGGCATTAACCATAGTATCCCAGTCCCTTCCATTATGGTCTGCTACAAATACCCATAATGGATATGCACTGTGAAGCTGCCTTAAGCTTTCCCTGTATGAAGCCGGAAAATTCTGTGCCTCAAGATAATCTTCAAAATTATTATCCGGTGTATAATCTGACTTTGCTTCCTTAGTAGTATACTCTGATGTTATATATCCTCTTGTGTATTCACCATTGAGATAAAAACCTATGCTGTACCACTTATATGTCGCACTCGTATTCACTTCTTCGTATATATCGAACTTAAATCCACCATCTACTTTAGTAATTACACTTCCATTAACAGGTGCTGTCCTTATTCTAAGGCTTGTTACATCATAATTAACATAACCTGTAGCAATAATTGTATCATCTGCTTTAGCAGTAAATGTATACGAAAATCCTGTCACCATACATACAAGAATGACTGCCATAAGTACTATGGCTACTGCTTTTTTTATAATCTCTCTGTAGCTTACGTTCATCTAATCACCTTGTTCCTTATTAAATCTGCAATTTAGTTGTTCTTTCCAAACTCAGATAACTTAAGTCCCTCATTACGTTCAAGCACCATATTAACTGACCAGCTGTTAGCAAATACCAATAACGGATTGCCCTTAAGGTCTTTAATCTTCTTCATATCAGAAGTACCGACAATTCTGTTCACATCAACTTCTTCTGGATTTTCAATCCATCTGATATGTTCATATGGAAGCGGCTCTAACTTTATATCTACATTGTACTCATTCTTAAGTCTGTATTCAAGAACTTCAAACTGAAGTACACCGACAACGCCGACAATAATTTCTTCCATTCCAGTGTTATATTCCTGAAATATCTGAATAGCACCTTCCTGTGCAATCTGGCTTATTCCCTTAATGAACTGCTTACGCTTCATTGTATCAATCTGTCTTACTCTTGCAAAATGTTCCGGTGCGAATGTAGGAATTCCATCAAACTGGAACTTCTTATTAGAAGTACATATAGTATCACCTATTGAGAATATACCCGGATCGAATACACCTATTATATCTCCTGCATAAGCTTCTTCTACAATGTGTCTTTCCTGTGCCATCATCTGCTGTGGCTGTGAAAGCCTTATCTTCTTGCCACCCTGAACGTGGTTAGCTTCCATACCGGCAGTGAACTTTCCTGAACATATACGCATAAATGCAATTCTATCTCTATGTGCCTTATTCATATTAGCCTGTATCTTAAATACAAAAGCAGAGAAATCTTCCTTAAATGGGTCTATAAGACCTACTGACGAATTACGTGGAAGTGGTGATGTAGTCATATCAAGGAAATGCTGTAAAAATGTCTCTACACCAAAGTTAGTAAGTGCTGAACCAAAGAATACAGGTGTTAAATCTCCTGCCTGAACCTTGGCAAGATCAAATTCTGCACTTGCACCATCTAAGAGTTCCACATCTTCTTCAAGCTTAGCCCAGTAATCATCACCAATCTCTGCCTTAAGCTCATCATCATCTATTGATATATTCTTAGTATCTACTTCCTTCTGTCCATTCATTGCCGCCTTAAAGAGTGATACCTCTTTCTGCTTTCTGTCATATACACCCTTAAATGCCTTACCACAGCCTATAGGCCAGTTGATAGGACAAGTAGCAATTCCAAGTACATTTTCTATCTCATCAAGAAGCTCGAATGGGTCGTTGGCTTCTCTATCCATTTTATTAATAAATGTAAAGATCGGAATATGTCTCATAACACATACTTTAAAAAGCTTAATAGTCTGTTTCTCAACACCCTTTGAAGCATCTATAACCATTACGGCTGAGTCAGCAGCCATAAGAGTTCTATAAGTATCCTCTGAGAAATCTTCGTGTCCAGGTGTATCAAGAATATTAATGCAATATCCATCATAATTAAACTGAAGTACTGAAGATGTTACAGAGATACCTCTTTCCTTCTCAATCTCCATCCAGTCTGATACTGCGTGTTTCGCTGTCTTCTTACCCTTTACAGAACCAGCAAGATTAATAGCACCACCATATAACAAGAACTTCTCAGTAAGTGTTGTCTTACCAGCATCCGGGTGGGATATGATTGCAAATGTCCTTCTTTTCTTAATTTCACTTGTAATATCTGACATAATTTCTCCATTTCTTAAATCATTTTACACTTTAACTAATCTAGTATATAGTATCCATCAATTTAATTCAACTACTTAGTGCCGGACTATTTTATAAACTACTCAGTTTATTCTATTACCTATTCCAGATAATTACTCTACAGTTAAGCTTCTTCCCAGTGCAAAGGAATATATTACTTTTTCTTTAACCTTTAAGCCTGTTATCTGTGACAGTGCCATAGCATAGTAATCAAGCTGGATAGAATATCTTCTTCTAAGCTCGTCCTCTCCTGCCCTGCCTCTTAACACCCGGTCAGTCTTATAATCAACTATAACAAGCTGTCCGTCCTCAATAAAATACAGGTCAATGACCCCCTGTACAAGCTGTCTGTCATATTCAAATACAAATGGCTGTTCCCTTTTCACCCCGCCGTAAGCATATGCACGCTTAATTCTTTCACCTATTGATGAGCCTGCAAACGTATCTATATCCTTAAGCTTTATGCATTCAGCTTGTTTTAATGACAGCTTTTCTTCTCTTACCATTCTGTCAATTTCATTCTTTATATCCTCAGTGCTTCCAGCTTTTGAATAATTCAGACATTCCATAACCCTGTGGTATGCCGTTCCACGTTCATTACTTACAAGCTCTTTTTCTTCACTGCTTATAAACTTAGGAACTGTTGGAATATATTCGTCTGCAGCTTCAGATTCTGTCCCGCCGTCTGCTTCTTTAACACCGCCGGCCGCTTCTTTAATTCTTTCTGCCTCCATAATGCCCGCAGCCTTTTTGATACTGTCTGCCGCAAAAGCATTTTGCTCGTAATCTGCTTCATTCTGCATTTTCTTTAACTCACTGACAGTTACTTTTACTTTTCTGTCTGCATCAGGGTCTTTAATATATGGCGGAAGCTCCTTTAAAGGCGAAGTTCCATAGGCTGTTTTTTCGCCTACCTGACTTTCATCTGTTGCTTGGCTTCCGGCCTGGTCTATGTCCGATTTGTTCAATAAAGAATTAATTTCTTCCACGCCAATAAGCTTTATATTGAATTCTCCTTTATTGTATTCCTTTCCAGTAAGTACAACTGGAATTACCATATCTGCGAACTTGTCTATCTTCTCGCAGTCAGCATAAGAATATATTCCAGACATTCTAATCTCGTCAGCAATTGAATTCCAGCCTGTCATTGCCTTGTCTGTGTCAGTGACATTTCCCATCATAATAAGCTTTTCCCTTGCTCGTGTCATTGCAACATACAGAACTCTTTCTTCCTCGGATATTCCATCTCTTACAATCTTTCTTGCAATCGCCCCTTTTATAATAGTAGATGTCTTGGTCTTGCGGTCAAGATTAACATAATCAGCACCTATGCCCAGCTCTTTATCAATAACAATCCTGCTTCTTGCATCCATTTTATTAATCTGCTTGTTAAGTCCGGCTACAATTACAACCGGAAACTCAAGACCCTTGCTCTTATGTATGCTCATTACCCTTACAGAGTCGCCGTTATCCCCCATACCCTGTGAGTCGGTTATATCTATGTCGTATTTCTGCAATCTTTCTATATATCTTAAAAAATTAAAAAGTCCGCTGTAGCTTGTTCCCTCAAATGAAGATGCCCTGTCAAGAAGCACATCTATATTAGATTGTCTTTTAGCTCCTGCCGGCATAGTTCCTGCGTAATCATAATAACCTGTGTTGTATACAATCTCCCACAGCAAATCATAGATAGTCATTATTCTTGATTTATCTCTTAAGGCATTAAGCTTATCAATAAATGCACTGCATTTCTTATAATCGCAATCCTCATCCTCATTCTCTGCTATGCTTTTCATCTGCCTGATAAGAAACTTCTGTGAATATTTCTTTCCTGATATTCTTATATTGCATAATTCATCTTCCGTAAAACCTCCAAAGTATGACAGAAGCACAGAAGCCATAGGTATATCCTGCAATGGATTGTCTATGCAGGTAAGCAGGCTTATAAGGACCTTTATCTCCCTTAGTTTAAAATACTGCTGTGCAGTATCTGCCATAGCCGGCACTCCGCAGTCAAGCAGTTCATTGACAAGCACATCTGCCCAGCCTGTAAGCGTTCTTGTGAGAATAACAATATCACCATATTTTATTCTCCTGTAATCTTCAAGGTCAGCATCATACACGTAATAAGCATTATCTTCTGACATAAGTTCTCTTATTCTTAATGCGGCATATCTTGCTTCTGCCCTTATTCCATCGCCGTCCTCATCACCCGACATATCAACAAGCACAATATCTGTGCTTTTCTCACTGTCCTGCCCGAAGTTTCTTTTATCCTCACACGCTGGATAATCTAACCCACAGTTAAGCTGCTGCCTATCATCATACTGTATGCCGCAGAAATTCTTATTCATAACACGGAAGAACACATCATTGGTACTATCAAGAACATTACTTCTGCTTCGGAAATTCTTCTGTAATTCTATCTTACAAGAACTTATATTCTGCTCACCACCGCCAAATGATGTATCTTCGCAGTCATTATACTGTGCTGTATCTTTGCAGTTATCATTCTGCGATGAATAATTATCATACTTGCTCATAAATAACTCAGGACACGCAAGTCTGAACTTATATATACTCTGCTTAACATCTCCAACCATATATACATTATTGAAATAATCGGACATTCTCTGCCTTGATACAGCAGTAAGTATTTCTTCCTGTAACTGGTTGGAATCCTGATACTCGTCTATTAATATCTCATCAAAGCTCTCTGCAAGTTCATCTGCTGTCCTGGTATACTCAATAATACCAGCATTATTCTTTACAAGAATATCAAGTGCAAGATGTTCCATATCATTAAAATCTATTATTCCACGGTCTTTTTTCTGTTCTGACATTCTTTGTGCAAAATCATTAGCAAGCTTTACCATCATAGCAATCATTGGTGCATTAGCTTTCACATCTTCCATTAATGTATCAATATCTGCTGTGAACACACCACTGATAAGGGAATTAATATATTTCTTGAAATTATTTCTTTCATTCTTGACATATTCTTTTAAATCTTCCCTCGCATCAGGCATTTTCTTATTGCTTAATCTGTCAAATACCGTCTTTCTTATTCTTACCGAAAGGTCATCAAAGTCTGGTGCTTCAAGTATTCTTTTGATATTCATATAATCTGAATTGATTGCATCAAGATATGACACCGGACCGTCTACGTGCTGGCAAAGTTCAATCATATATTCATATTTGCGGCAGTAATCACTCAGCGAATTGATAATGCTTTCATACAGGTCAGCTATCGCCCTGTTGTTAGAATTATCTGGTGCTTCATACATATCAAGCGTTTCCTTATACCATTCAGAAGGCCATGGATTGCTTCGTGCAAGATTATATATTTTCTTAATAAGTTCTTCTATATTATGGTCATTACGTCCTGTTCCATAAGCCTCTACAAGATTAATAAAATCCTCATCTGCCTCTGTATAATAGTCCTCAAGAAGCTCCTGCATTACATCATTCTCAAGAAGTGTAATCTCTCCATTATCTGCCGCCCTGAAACCGGGGTCTAATTCAATCTCTGAAAAATGATTTTTTATTATCCACAGACAGAAACTATCTATTGTTGTTATATGTGCATTGTTAATAAGTGCAATCTGCTTTAAAAGATTGGTATCTGTCTCATTATTGTCAAGCATATCATCAAGCCTGTTTCTTATTCTTGCTTTCATCTCTGCTGCGGCGGCCTTGGTAAATGTAACAACAACAAGTCTGTCTATATCCGTGCTGTTCTCACCTGTAATCATATTGATAATTCGTTCAACAAGAACCGCTGTCTTTCCTGAACCTGCGGCGGCTGACACAAGTATATTCCTGTTCTTAGTATCTATTGCCTTAAGCTGTTCATCAGTCCATTTCTTTGCCATCATTACACCTCTGAATTACTGTCAGTTTCTTTGTTATATTCTTCACTATCGTTATACTTTTCTGTACTGTTATGCTCTTTACTACTGCTGTACGCTTCACCGCTGTTATTCTCATCTATTAATTTCCATATATCTTCTTTGCTTAAATTGGAAAGTCTTCGATAACTTGTACCCGGCATATCTGTGCTAAATCCACACACACTGTTATACTGACAATAAGTACAACTGTTCTCATTACCCTTAATATACGGATTGATATTAATGCTTCCATTAAGTATCTTTCCTGCGTTATTGACATTTTCTTTATCAACATATTCACCAAGCTTATCGAACTCATCAGTTGTCATAACCCTGCTGTATCGCATATCAAGTTCACCAGATTTATTGTAACTGACAGGAATATTAACAGATGAACCCTCTGTTGAATCCATCATACTTATAATATTCTTATTAGAATTAACAACGCCTTTCATTCTTAATTCTTTTCTTATAAGTGCCTCGACCTCGTCATCATCTTTCTTCGCCTCAACTATCGGGTCCTGAATATTATAATATAAAAGCCCTGCTGGAATTATATTCTTGTCACCATATTTCTTCTTTTCATATATCATTGCTTCCCTCATATATGTAAGGAGCTGGATTTTCAAGCCATAATATGTCTTTAAAAGATTAAAATCTGACTGTCCTGTCTTGTAATCCACGACTTTGACATATAAATTTTCGTCATCCTCGCACACATCTATACGGTCTATCTTGCCCTTCATATAAAATAGTACATCGTGCGGAAGTTCTTCTATCTGTGTAAGAAATCCCTTCTCAAATGCATCTGGCCTGAATATTCCGTCAGCAAGCTGCTTTCCAATTGCCCACAGTGTCCTGTCAGCGTAATTCTTCATTCTCTGTATAAGATACTCATTACGGCTTGAGTCCTTAAGTATCGTATTGCCATAATTCTCAGCTATTGCATTGATACTCTCTGATACCATCTGGCTTCTTTCCTCATCACTTAAAAGCACGAATGATTTATTGTTCTGCTTTATATTTTTTGACACATCTTCAATTACAGCATGAAGAATTGTACCAAAGTCATTAACCGCAAACTGATATTCTTCCCTCTCTTTAAGCCCCAGTCCATACTGGCAGAAATATGCGAACTGGCACGAAGCGAACTGTTCAAATGATGTTACGCTTCCTGTAAGCTCCCTTCCATATAATTCAAGTGCAATTCCCTCTGCAAGCACTTTATTAAGATTGCCCTCGCTCCATACAATGTCTGCTTTTGGAATTCGTATATATGCGTGTTCTGCAAATGTATCCTCTCTTGCGTACTCTTTAACAAGCGGAAACATTTTCTTAATCATTCTTATTATGTAAGAAGGAAGAACCGCTTTCATATCCATGCCATTGCGTGCATAAGTTATATAAAGCTTTTCTGATGTCTTTGTCATAATAAGGTATAAATAAAATCTCTGAATAAACGCTTTTTCCCTGACTGACATTGATAATGATACGTCCATACCCTTAAGCCTGTCCCTGTCTGTTTCTGAAAGAACGCTTCTGTTGTCGCTTTTTTTTGGAACATACCCATCATTAACGCCCGCAAAGAACATTACCTTTATATTATCAAGTCTTGTTCTCTCAATATCACCTATTACAACGCAGTCGTTAGCCGGAGGTATAAGTCCTATCTTAATCTCCTCCAATCCAGATGCTATAATATGATTGTATTCTTTTAATGTAACCTTCTCACTGCCTAATAATTCAACTATCTTATCTAATAGTTCTATTATCTTCTTATATATCTGTCCATATTCTTCACTATCCACATCTATAGATGACAGCTTTCTTTCACAATCAAGTCCGGCTATGAATTCATATAAAGCCCTGGTAATGGCAGCTACATTTCCATCTGCCTCCTTAATATCTTTGTGAAGAACATCTATTGGAGTAATTACTTCGCGTCTTAATCTGTTAAGAAGTCCCAGGTCTGTATCTTCCCTTCCTGTCCTGAACTTTCTTATCCATTCATTGTTCCACTGCTTCCTGCCCTTTATGCCAACCGCAAGACAATAATTATCAAGAATATCTATCTCATCTCTTGTAAGTTGTGTAAATCCTGTTCTTAGATATCTGAACATACTGTCATAAGCATAATTCTTCTCGATAATATCAAGTACTGCGGTAATCATTTCCACTAAGCAGTTATCTGTTATATGACGTTTCTGGTCTAAGAAAAATGGTATTTCATTCTGGGAAAATATATTAGCGGCAAGCTTTCCATACACACCAATATCACCTGTAACAACCGCTATATCACTGTATCTGTAGCCTGACAGACGTGTAAGCTCAAGTATCTTTCCTGTTATATACTGCAATTCGTCCTTCGGCGTTGTCCCTGCATACAAAGCTATATCATTTACTTCACCATTATAATGCCTGCTTCCAGCCCTGAATATATTCTTTTCAAGAAATGCAAGCTCCTTTGACGACTTAAAACGTGATATATTATCATCATCAATCATCACAGCATTTTCTATATTAATATGCTGTTCATCACATATCTTATACAAATGTGCCACTGTATCCTTAGTCATATAGAAAAGGTTCTCAATGCCCTCATTGACATTAACCTTCTCACTTGTATCTATAGTCAGTGCCACCTTAATATCCGTGCATATATCAAGAAGCAGACCAATAAGCCTGTACTGTACAGGCGTAAAGCCAGTAAAACCATCAAGTGCTATCACACTGTCTTTAAGCTTTTCTGACTCCTGCACTTTCCTGCACAGAAGATCAAGTATCTCCTCTGATGTAATGTAATTATCTTTTATAAAATTCCTAAATCCACTATAAACAACATTAATGTCACTTAATTTCATTCCAAGCAGACTGTTATTATCAACAGTTTTATTAATTTCATCTATCTTATCAACAGTTATATCATACTGTAACATCTCTGATATGACTGATTTCATCTCAGCCACAAATCCGGTATTGGATATATTACCACTAAAGAATCGAAGTTCTTTCTTGTGCTGTTCTAATATTCTTCTTACTATAAGATTCTTTCCTGTATCATCAAGAACCGGATAGTCAGAAGCCCCGACCTCCTCAAATACTCTATAAGCAAGCCTTTCAAAGCTTATGACATCTATATTAAGAATTCCCTTTCGTGGGTGAAGCTCAACTACACGCTTCTGTGTTGCCATAGTGTACTGCTCTGGCACGATAATTATATAATCTGTGTCTGGATTGTTAATCGACTCCTCTATTATTGAACTATATAAATATGTTGACTTGCCAGCACCCGATCCTCCAAGTATAAGTTGTAATGACATAATAATCCTCATTTCCGTGCACATTTTTATTCAATGAAACTCATTTAAGTATACCATATATAAGTTCTATTTATATATGAATGCTCATATATTTTATCAAAATAAATGTGTGTTATATGAGGGGGATATATGAGCGGTTCAACCAGGATTGTGGTAATTCCACTTAAGAAACTGATAATTATGGTATGCGTAATTGCTGCTCTTATTATATTAGCGGCAATATTTATATTTGGCGGAAGCAGTTCAGATGCTGCCAAAAGTACAGGTGTTAATATAAGCACCAGCACTGACACAGTAAAAAAGAATACATCTTGTCCTACATATTCACCAGGTGTATACACTTCCTCAATACTTCTTAATGGTACTCCTATAGATATTCAGGTTACAGTTGACTCCGACAATATCAACAATATCGAAATGGTTAATCTTTCAGAGTCAGTGCAGACTATGTATCCTATGCTTAATTCTTCATTTGATGAGATAAAGACCGCCGTTATCAACAACGGCTCAACAGATAATATCACCTACAATGCAGGCAGTAAATATACAGCAACTATGCTGTTATCAGCTATAGACAGTGCACTTGCCAAGGCAAGGAACTAACTGCGTAAAGCATTTAAGTCTTTCAGATAAACTTTTTACATCAGACACAGCCGTCTGTAACACACTTTCTATACAGACGTATGTAAAAACTTCGGGTAATCTATATCCAGTTTGTTCATAGATTACCCGAAGTTCTATTTTAATTATTAGTTCTCAAAATAACTTATCCCGTCATCATTACTTACATTAATAAAGCCTGCATAACCTCTTTCTTCAAGCTTTCCTAAGAACTTGCCCATCTTCTTTGGCTTAACATAAAGTGAACATATCTTGCCTTCTGCCCTGTACTTTTCTGCAAGCTTATAAGCTGCTGTAAGCTCGCCATCATCGTACATTACTGCTATCTTATTGTCCTTATTAGGAAGGTCAATTCCGTGTTCCATAAGTATAGAGAATATTCTCTCAAATCCGATAGAAAATCCTACTGCACTTACCTGCTGTCCTAAGAACTTGCCAATAAGGTTATCATATCTTCCACCGCCTGCAATAGCGCCCTTAAAGTCAATGCTTTCAACTTCAAATACTGTTCCTGTGTAGTATCCCTGTCCTCTTACTAATGAAAGGTCAAATACAACATTGAACTCGCCATTACAAAGCTCATTAACTGACTTCATAATATATTCGAGGCTTTCTGCTGGTGCTTTATCTACAAGAATATCTTTAACTGACTCTAAAGAAATCTCCTGTGGATTACTTACATTTGCAAGAAATCCTATAAACTTGGCTATAGCTGCTTCTGCGAATTCCTTCTCCTCAAGTTCATTCTTAACGCCTTCAAGACCAATCTTATCCATCTTATCAAATGTTATACATACACTGTCAAGCTGGCTTTCTTCAAATCCGCAGTCCATAAGAAATGCTCTTAAAAGTCGTCTGTCATTAACTTTAACCTTAAAGTTCTTCATTCCTATAGCTTTTAGTGCCTTAGTTGTTATAAGCATAAGCTCAATCTCTGAATCTCTTGAGTCAGAACCTATAATATCTATATCACACTGTACGAATTCTCTTAATCTGCCCTTCTGTGGACGTTCTGCCCTGTACACTCTGTCCATCTGTATACACTTCATTGGAAGTGTAAGCTTATCCTTATTATTAGCAAAATATCTGCTTAAAGGAAGTGTAAGGTCATATCTTAAGCCCATATCTGCAAGAACATTTTCATTCTGTGAAGTGACTCCGCTTGCAAGTGCCTTGTCAAGCTTGTCGCCTCTCTTCATAATCTTAAATATAAGATTAAGGTTTTCGCCACCATCACTCTTATCAAGATTTTCAATATCTTCAATAACCGGAGTTGTTATATGTTCAAAACCATTCTCTACATATACTTTTAATATTTCATCCTGGAGATAATCTCTTATCTCTACTTCATTAGGAAGATAATCATTAGTACCTTTTACAGATGTAATCTTCATTCCATTGTCCTCCATTATTACAATTATTACACAATAACTCCCACCATTATATGTGGCGGGAGTTACTTAAACACATTCAATTAACAATTATGCTTCGTCTATAGCTTTGCCTATATCATGACGCATATATTTATTATCAAAATTAACCCATTCTGTCGCTTCATAAGCATTAGCACGGGCTTTCTTTAAATCCTCACCTAATGCTGTTACGCCAAGAACTCGTCCACCATTAGTAACAACCTTGCCTTCTTCGTTGAACTTAGTACCAGCGTGGAATAAGAAGTATGAGTCTTTACCCTTGAAATTCTCCATACCTGTTATCTCAAAGCCCTTCTTGTACTCAAGTGGGTAACCGTCTGATGCAAGAACTACGCATACACACGCATTATCAGTAAACTTAAGATCTATCTTATCTAATGTTCCGTCTATGCACGCTTCAAATACATCAATTATATCATTCTCCATTCTTGGAAGAACAACCTGTGCTTCAGGATCACCAAATCTTGCATTATATTCAAGTACCTTAGGACCTTCTGGTGTAAGCATAAGTCCAAAGAATATAACACCCTTAAATGGTCTTCCCTCTGCCTTCATCGCATCAACTGTTGCCTGATATATGTGTGCCTTGCAGAAATCATCAACTTCCTTAGTATAAAATGGTGATGGTGAGAAGTTACCCATACCACCTGTATTAAGTCCCTGATCTCCGTCCTTGGCTCTCTTATGATCCTGTGCAGACGACATAATCTTTATAGTATTACCGTCAACAAATGAAAGAACTGAAACTTCGCGTCCTGTCATAAATTCTTCTACTACAATTGTATTACCTGCTGAACCGAACTTCTTGTCAAGCATAAGCTCGTCTACACCGTCAAGTGCCATCTGCTTGTCTTCACATATAAGAACTCCCTTTCCAAGTGCAAGGCCGTCAGCCTTAAGAACGATAGGATACTTAGCTGTCTCAAGATACTTCTTAGCTTCATCAGCAGATGTAAATGTCTCATATGCTGCTGTTGGTATATTGTATTTCTTCATAAGGTCCTTAGAAAATGCCTTTGACCCCTCAAGTATAGCTGCATTCTTTCTAGGTCCGAATACCCTTAAACCTTCTGCCTCAAATGCATCAACAATACCGCCAACAAGCGGATCATCCATACCAATTACAGTAAGGTCGATTGCATTTTCCTTAGCAAATACAACAAGCTTATCAAATTCCATAGCTTTAATATCAACACATTCCGCAACCTCAGCAATACCTGCATTACCAGGTGCACAATATATCTTATCAACCTTAGGGCTCTGGCTTATCTTCCAGCATATGGCGTGCTCACGTCCACCGCTGCCTACAACTAAAACCTTCATCTGTTCTTCCTCCAATATAATCTAGTCTTTCTAGTTATCATGTTCATTAGCTATCTTGTTAATAGCGGCAGGCAGTAACTTCCATTCTGCCTGTTCCATAACTCTCTTTTGAAGAATTTCTGGCGTGTCACCATCTTTAACTTCAACAGCTTTCTGGAATATAATCTCTCCTGTATCCATTCCTTCATCTACATAATGCACCGTTGCACCTGTAACCTTAACACCTTTGGCAAGTGCAGCTTCGTGAACACGAAGTCCATAAAAGCCTACACCGCAAAAAGATGGGATGAGTGATGGGTGGATATTAATAATTCTATGGCTGTATTCGTGTACCATTTCTTCTGGAATTTTAACAAGGAAGCCCGCAAGCACAACAAGGTCTACATTAAGCGAATTAACCTTTTCAAGAAGTGCTTTATTAAATTCATCTCTTGTAGCATAATCCTTAGGTGATACACAATAAGCTGGTATTCCGTTCTCTTTAGCTCTTGTAAGAGCATAAGCATTAGCATTATTACTTATAACAGCAGCAATCTGTGTATTAGTAATTGTCTTGTCCTTTACACCATCAATTATAGCCTGAAGATTAGTTCCACCTCCAGATACCATAACAGCTATTCTTAGCATAAAGTTACTCCCTTCTCACCTGCTTCAATATTACCGATAACATAAGGTGTCTCACCAGCAGCTTTAATAGCTTCCATAGTTGCATCTACGTCCTCAGGGGCTACTGCAAGTACAAGACCAATACCCATATTAAATGTGTTATACATCATATCTTCTTCAATCTCACCATCTGTCTGTAACATCTTAAAGATTGGAGGAACTTCATAACTGCCTTTCTTTACAACAGCTCTTACACCATCTGGTAACATTCTTGGAATGTTCTCATAGAAACCGCCACCTGTGATATGGCTGCATCCCTTAACACGAACTCCTGCGTTCTTAATAGACTTCATAGTCTTAACATATATCTTAGTTGGAGCAAGTAAAGCCTCTCCAAGCGTCTTGCCAAGTGAATCATAATATGTATTAAGTGACTCTTCTGTTATTGTGAATACACTTCTTACAAGTGAAAATCCATTAGAATGAACACCACTTGAAGCAATACCGATAAGTGTATCGCCCGGCTTAATATTCTCACCTGTTATAAGGTCTTTTCTATCTACAACACCTACAGCAAATCCAGCAACATCATATTCATCTACTGGCATAAGTCCTGGGTGTTCTGCTGTTTCACCTCCGATAAGTGCACATTCTGACTGACGGCAGCCCTCTGCTACACCACCTACGATTGTTGCAATCTTTTCTGGATAGTTCTTTCCACATGCAATATAGTCAAGGAAGAAAAGAGGTTCTCCACCTGCACATACAACATCATTAACACACATTGCAACTGCATCAATACCGATTGTATCGTGCTTATCCATAATAAAAGCAAGCTTAACCTTTGTTCCACAGCCATCTGTTCCTGAAAGAAGAACCGGGTCTTCCATCTGCTTAATCTTCTCAAGTGAAAATGCACCTGAAAATCCACCGATACCACCTAACACTTCTGGTCTGAATGTAGACTTGACCGCATCTTTCATTAATTCAACTGACTTGTAACCTGCTTCGATATCAACACCAGCATTCTTGTAATCCATTGTAATCCTCCATTCTTACGCAGCTTATCTGCGAATAACTATATATGCTTTATAAGCATCATTTTATAATTTAACGACAATCTGATATTTTAATTACTTTGAGTAATTCTTGTATCCTACTTCCTGAAGTCTTGCATCTTTAGCCTGAACACTTTCCTTTAATTCCTTAGTATAATTCTTAAGCCTTTCAAGAAGCTGTTCATCTGATGTCGCAAGAATCTTAGCTGCAAGAATACCTGCATTAGCACCACCATTAATAGCAACTGTTGCAACAGGAATTCCTGTTGGCATCTGTACTATTGAATATAACGAATCTCTACCACCTAAAGAAGTTGTGTGCATTGGAATACCAATAACTGGCATAGGGAATATTGCCGCACACATTCCTGGCAGATGTGCTGCCATTCCTGCTCCTGCAATGATAACCTTGAATCCTTTCTGTTCTGCTGTCTTCGCATATTCAAAGAATACATCTGGTTCTCTGTGAGCAGAGATAATTGTCATCTCATATGAGATACCTAACTTGTCTAATATGTCTGCTGCCTTTGCCATAACAGGCATATCAGAATCACTACCCATAACTATTCCTACTAAAGCCATGTTTAACTTCCTCCATTCTGATAGAAATACAACTATCATCTTAAAATAATATTAAATCACTTATCATTTCATATTATCTGATAAATCATCCATCCGGATAATTAAACAGATAATATAATACAATACCTATAATATTCTACTTTGTTTTAGATATATCGTCAAGGAATTTAACATAAACCGTGTTATTGAACAAATGTCTGTTTTAATCTTCAAACGGTTCGTTAAGCATATCAGTTCCTGAAAGCACAAATCTTCCATTTTCTATTATGCTTGTTTCTTTTCCTGAATAGTCTACAACTGATATTCTTCCAATTTCATCATATGGAATTGTAATATCTGTATGACAATTGTAATATGCCTTGTCAGGCTCACTCTTTCTTAATAAAGACACCTCATTATCCCTTGAGATTATCTCCTTGCCATCAGGATTGAACACTGCAATATCCTCTGACCTTGAATAGCACGTATCACCAAGTGCAAAATGTGGTCCCATTTTCTCAACAATAAGAATTGGAAGTAGATACACAATATCATATCTGTTCGCTGACACATATGCTGTAGTATTAGTTCCTATTGCAAATTCACCGATTGGAAGTGTATTGTGGTTAAACAGGACATTTTCTTTAAATAAATCCTTGCAACGCTTCTCATCCTCATAATTATCACACATATAATCCGTGACAAAACCATCTTTAAAATGCACCTTAAGGTTCTTGAAATTAATGTCGTTAAGATATACCTTGCTTACATTAAGCACGCCCTCTGTTCCCTTAAGGACTGGCGATGTAAATACTTCACCAAGCGGTATATTAACATCTGCAAGGCAGTTCTCAAATACTGTCTGCTTACTGCCATCATTAACCTTCATTATAGATACTTTCATATCCGTTTCATTGCCGTTACAGCCCTTGACCCTGACATACTCTGCTGTATCAAGCACATCTATAATTCTCTGCTGGACAACCTTGTACTTGTCATAATCAAGAGTATTTATCTTGACAATCTCATCAAAAATCTCAGTGAACTTGTCGCCTGCCTCTGGTGATGGATAAGCTATTATAGTAAAGCTTCTCTCCTCGCCTTTAATATATGAATTAACTATAGCTCCTGATTCATTATTATATTTGACTATAAGCTTCTGCTGTTTATCATCAAGATGATAACATTCTTTAGCATCATCTGGCTCAAATGGCTTCTCACCAAATACTTCCATAACAGCAGGACCGCCGTGTACATCGGCAAGTTCTTTATGCTTTTCATACGCATTTTTTAATGCACCAAGCTTTCTCTCAACAAAATCTCCGTCAAGATATAGTGCATTATCAAATCTATGGTCAAATTCCATCTGTTTATTAGGACTTGCGCCATAATAGCCTATCTTAATATGCATACGCTTGTTAATTGAATTAACTGCCGCCCTGTATATAGTAGGCTTAAGCCCCATTGCCTCAAACTGCTTTATCTCTTCTCTTACAAGTCTTTCAAAGCCTACGCAGTATCTGATATTGACAGTCTGCTTCTTCTCTAACGGCTTATTGCCAAGAATAAATCCCTTGCGGTATCCTTCTGTAAATGTTGCCGCCATATCTTTTATCTGCTGTTCAGATAATGAGTTCAAATGCTGTGCCATTTTAATTTCATTATCAGTAATATATTCCCCATATCTGTACAGATATCTTAAATCATTCAAATCGCTGTCCATAATAATTCTTACAGCAAAATCCAGTGATGGGTCTATAAGTTCCCTTATCCTGTATTCAATATGGTCATCACTGTAATCACTTACATACCAGTAGACTGCTTCCTTAAGATGCTTATAATCAGCCTCTGTATTATCAACCGCACAGTCCTTAACTATGCAGTAAAGCTCAATAAACAGCTCAATAAGTGCTGTTGCATCTGCTAATCTTCGCTCATACATATATACAATCAGACCCCTGATTTCCATATATACCATTGAGAATAATCTTCCGCACTGCTCTCCAAAACACCTAACACTAACTCTTGGATTGACATAACTTGTATTATAGGCTTCTCCTGTCACATCTTTATATAAAGCCCTGTTATATTCGCCAAGCTCTTCTAATGAAGCATTATCAAACGCTTTGTCAGCTATATCGTTCCTAAGCTTATCCATAAGCAGTATAAAAGCCGATACATTTTTAAAATAATCCGCATAACTGCCAGCACCATAATCTGACAGCTCATCATCTTTATTAATCTCTGATATTCTTTCTATTGCAAGCGAATATCTTTCTTCTATATTATCATCAAACATATTAATCTCCATTTCTATAATAAATATATATATTAATATCCATTACTATATATATAACAATCATATTATTTTACATTGTCACACAACAAATGTACTAATCTCTAATACTGCACAACTATTATATTATTCTTTATTGTTACACAAAAATATATTAGCAATTACACTATACCCATAAGGAATACCGCTGCCATAAATACTGCGAGTATTCCACATAACAGTGAGCCCACCTTTGATAAAGTATAGAATTTATCATCTTCCTTAAAGCTAAGAAGCCCGATTACTGAACCTATTATTGAAAATAACAGACTTAACAGTCCAAGACTTCCTACCTTTAAACCTGCATATCCTTCAGCTTTGTAGGATAAATACACGCCATATATTAAGGAAGCCAATGCAAGCAGACCCATTATTGTAGATATTATTCCACCAAGCGACTGCCTTTTATCCGAAAACTTGTATTTATTAAATAATTTCACGCTTAATCCTCTCTTCTAATAATTTTGTACCAGACTGCATATATGATGTATCCTGTCAGTCCTCCCAGACAATTTAATATCAAATCATCTACATCGCAGCTTCCAACCATAGTTATAAGCTGTGTAAGCTCTATTGCCAAAGAAAGACTAAATGAATATAAAGTTGTTGCTATTAATTTAATTCTTCTGTGAGATAGCACTGGAAGAAATATTCCAAAAGGAATAAACGCAACAACATTTCCTATAATATTAAGTCTTGCTATTCTTCCAAGTGAATCATTATCTAATATATATTTCCAGAACCTTTTTATTTCTTTAAAGGGTTCCAGATTGTATATATGTCTTGTCTGCGATGTCCTTCCCATTGACTCAGCAAAGAATACAACGTATATAAGCAAACACATATATATAACAAAAATTATCCATTTCATAACATTATGAAACTTCTGCTTATTCATAATCTCTCTCCACACAATATAATATGCCTGACATACCATTGCAACACTCTGTTAAAGCATTGCAATAATATATCAGGCAGTATATACATTTAAAATAATATATCTGATTTATGTGCAAGAAGTCTTGCTCCATTAACTATCATCATAACACCAGCGCCAATACCAAAAGCGATTGTTACAATTCCAAACACAAGATTTGATACGCCAACTGACTTCATTTTTTTATATAATTTTTCTTCCACAACAATCCTCCATTCCTGTTGGCTTAATAAACCAAACTGACTAATTAATTACGCACCCCATACTGTTCATAATAAGTATCTATGGCTGCCTTTAACTTATCGTCAATGACAACTCTGCCTTCACATTCTTTATTATAAAGATGTTCTACAACGTCTGCCATTGAAACAATTGCACTTGTCTCAAAGCCATATCTTTCCTTAATCTCATCTAACGCGCTCACCTTGCCGCCAAGACCTACTTCCATACGGTTAAGTGATACCATAAGACCGATAATTGTAACATCAGCTGCTCCTCTTACCTTAGGAACTGTCTCCTCCATTGACTTACCTGATGTTGTAACATCTTCTATCATAATAACTCTGTCGCCATCTTTTAACTTGCTTCCAAGGAAACTTCCCTTATCTGCACCGTGGTCCTTTTCTTCCTTACGGTCTGAACAATAACGCACTTCCTTACCATAAAGCTTAGCATAAGCAACAGCTGTAACTACGCTGATTGGAATCCCCTTATATGCTGGTCCAAAAAGCACATCAAAATCATCACCATATGTCTCGTGAATTGCTTTAGCATAATACTCGCCAAGACGCATAAGCTGTGTACCTGTTACATATGCACCTGCATTCATAAAAAATGGTGACTTTCTTCCACTCTTTAATGTGAAATCTCCAAACTTTAACACATCACTCTCAACCATAAAATCTATAAATTCCTGCTTGTATGCTTCCATTGTATCTAAAACCTCCTGTATATGCGGCTTCGCACTGTTATTGTTATATTGGGTCTATTCTAACATAAAACTTTATTGGTTTCAATGTGTATTTGCATTATCAACACGCTCTGCGTTGCTTAGTGAAAATTATTTTAAATCTGTAAAATATTACAGCCCATTTGTTTGTTTTGTGTTATAATATTTATAATCATTTCAAACTAAAAAATCCATGCATTTGCATAATTACAAATGCATGGATTACATTCATCTTAGCTTCAGAAAATAATAAAGTTCTATTATAAAGTTCTATTTCGATTTATTCACAATCGTTTCTTTTACTTTTTACTGTTAATCCTGTCATTATTGTTAAAGCTGACATAAGCAGTATCAACCAAAGTCTTATGTCTGTTGTATCTCCTGTCTTTAAGGATGCATTACTATCTACATCACTCCGACTGTTTTCGACATTGTTATCTTCCGCCTTTTTATCATCGATAGTATTATCTTCCACTTTATTATCTTCCAGCTTATTATCTTCTTCGGTTGTGCTTCCAGCAACGGTGAAATAAGTAGCTGCTGAGCCATCGGTCCATGCAATTTCAAATGTATGCTTTCCAGCTGGCAAGGTTTTAAGATACTCAGTCTTCAAGGTAATTATTGTTGAACCTTCTGTTACTGTATAGTTCTTTACGTCTATAACTACACCATCAACTCTTACCTCTTTGAACTTGGCAATTGCCCCGTCTCCTCTGATTACAAGGCTGCCATCTGTATTGGTATTCTGTGTCCATGTGCTTTCAGCACCATCTATAATCTTATATGCTGGTAACTCTAATTTCTTGATTTCTTCTTTTTCAAGAATCGCGCCACAAGTTTCACATTCCTTATGTCTGCTTCCTGCTGTTTCTACAGTTGCAGGCTTGTCTATAATCCAGTCTCCCAAAGTATGTCCTAACGCCTCAATAACCTTGCTATCCTTTACTTCTTCACAGTTCCTGCAATGGATTGACTTGCTTCCTGTTTCTGTGCAGGTTGGCTGTTTGTCTACTGTGTAATCAGTATTCCATACGTGTCCGTTTGCAGCTATATCCTTTATCTCTATATATCTGCAGATATCACATACACGCTTTACGCTTCCTCTACCCATACATGTTGGTGCTTTAACCTTCTCCCACTTACCAAAACTATGACCGGTGGCTGGAATCTCCTCCTGTGCCTTAATTATTGTATTACATACCAGGCAATGGATTCCTGCTGTCTTTCCAGCAGTAGTACAGGTTGCTGCTACTGCGGCGTCCTCTGCTTCTGTGTGACCAGTAGCAGGAATTGTCTCTTTCTCAGTTTCCCTGCAGCGGCTGCACTTTCTTGCCTTAACCCCACTCTCTGTGCAGGTTGATGGCTTAGTTACTGTCCATTCACCTGTGAAATCGTGACCTAATGCCGGTATTTCTATATCTTCTGTTATCTCTTTTCCTTCTTCATCTAACAGCTTGTCACATCCGGTACAGGTATAATACTCAATATGTCCTGGTATAACACAGGTTGCTTCCACCCTGGATTTATGTAGATTTTTTTTGTGGATATGCCTTTTTTTGAAATACAGCTTACCATCTTCAACATACAATTCACCATTTTCATGGTCACACACAAAGGATTCTTTAAATTCGCCTATGTTCTCAATAACGTCATATGCATAATTTATTGCATCCTTCCTTACTTTGAGCCCTACCTTTGAAGCCGCATCAAATTGCTCACCTAGAACAATCAAAAATCTAGCTATGCCGTAAGGATAAAATATCAAATTATTTTCCTTATTATTGTATGTATTTCCTGTAATGTTTACTTTTCCATTAAGTACAAGCTTTCCACAAACATCAATACAAATTCCTGCTGTAGTACTATCATCCTCTTCATCTGATGTACATATATTACCTGTAATATCCGTATCTACCACTTCAAGCGTTCCATAATGTGAAACATTCACCGTTCCAACTGAATCACATTCATTATTTTCAAAAAGGCAATTTTTAATTACACAATTCTCAGAAAACGTTGCTACCGTACTAGTCTGTGGATTGGTTGCTCCTGATGTCAAAAATGGTATTAATGGTAATAGATATTATACAATTGATACCATTACAAAAATACGCATAATACGTCTGTTTCAAAGCTATGGATTAGCACTTCCTGAAATACGCGAATATTTTGCAGGCTCAACAGACCTTATTTCGCTGGTACACAGACTTGAAGCAATTAGAGATCGGCTGAATAACAATATTAACAGCCTGTACGAAAGAATAGCTACTTCTGATATTAAAATATCCCAGATTACAGTTCCAGCACAAACTGTTTGTGCAAGAAGAAAGGTATCAGATAATCTTCAGGAAAAAACTGACTTTTTAAGAGATACTGCTATCATAGCCATTACCAAATATAAAACTGACTTTTCAAAGCCACAGTATTTTATAGAATTCAATTACAAAAATCCATCTGATATACTTTTCTGTGCAACAGTTGATAGCAACAGCTGTGGTGATGATATAGTTACTATGACCTCGAAAAATGCTCTGGCTGCCTGCCATTATGGCTCTTATCAGAATATTGACCATACAAGAACACATCTGCTTCAATACGCAGATATAAATAAAATTCCACATACTGGAGATTTCAGAGAAGTGTATCTTGAAGGTCCACCACAGCATAGTGATCCTAATAAATATATAACTAATATATATTTATTTTTAAAATAAAGTTTATATATAAAAAACATACAAATACGATAAAGTTATTCTTGAATTTCAGATTAAGGCATAATCAGATAATTTTATCATACTCAATAATGCTGCTCATTCGGCAGCATTATCGAAAAAAAAATTGCATAAATAGGATTTTTTTGACAGAATTCGGAATATTTCAATTATACCGGAGTGTATAGTCCTATTGCCGCACCCATCAGTGCAAATGCTGCATATGCACGATATAAATTCATTCCCACAATATATCCATTAAATGTTCCATAGAAAGCTGCACCTGCAAGCCCTGTTAGTTTTAAGATAAATCTTTTCACCATTATTTTCAGTTTCTGATTTTCTTCTGGTCTTGTCACATATTATATGTTCAATACTTTCTTCTTTGCCACTTTCATTCTTAAAAGTCATACCAATTAATTCCGCCTGTCTGCTTGAAATATAAGCCACTGGCAATACATATACTATAAATGCCACAATATAAGTCAAAAGTGGATTTAATAGTGACACTCCATCTATAACGCACAACACTGCGTAGATAAGCATTATTATTGTGATAATAAATGTAAAATTCAGTAAATATTTCTTGTTCATATTGTCTCCTCTCTAATCTTTCTGTTTTCTATCACCTTTCAGTATTTTTTAATTATTTGAACTCTCTCAACAAGCTTAAATTTTCAAAAAACTATTCCTTTTGTGCATAGGACTGTAACCATAAGTCTATATGTCCACATTCTTCACATAAATATGCATCTATGCCTTTTTCTGATTTTTTATCATATTTATTTTTCTTAATCTCGTCAGCAACCTTTACCTTCCAAATCTGGTTAGCTATAAGCGCCATTTTAACCATTTTCTGACTTCCACAATTAGTACATTTCATTAAAATTTCTCCCCTTTATCTGATATAAACTTTATATTAGTTTATATCTGTTTCTTATCTGTCTAATCTATTTCTATTAATTCGATGAATTCTCAGCTCAGCGAAATAATATTTATTATCATATGCACTAACACAGGACATAATATATCTTGTGTCTTTGCCTGTATATACGCCAGTCCAAGTCCCATAAAAAATAGCGGTATTACTGCTAATATCTGACTGAATTCCATATTCAGAAAAATCGCTATATCACAGTGGTAAAGAGCAAATATTAATGCCGAGAATACCACCGCACATTTAACACCTGCAATATTTTGTATAAATGTGTATATGTTCTTTCTAAATATTATTTCTTCAACAAATGGTCCTGCAAACACAATATATAAAGTTTTTAATACAACAACCTCTTTAAACTAATATTAAATTTGTAAATATATTCACTCTATCAACTAAAAGTGACCACCAGAAGAACCAATATTATCCCTATACTTAAATCGTTCAGCTAACCACCAGCCAATTTGATAAAACAACGAATTATCTTCCCCACCTTTTATCCTAAAAAGTTCATTTTCATTTAATTCTTCAAACTTCATAATCTTAATCCCTTTTATTTTTTACTATCTAGTATAATCTTTCCAGCCTTCATATACTTCATATCCCCACGAAACCAAGGTACCTATTGTCACTACAGCACCTGCTACAGCTAACCATCCAACTCCACCACCATCGGTACATATTAATTCTTCCATATTCATTTCATTTAAACCTTTATACATATTCTTCTCCTTATAATAAAATTACATTTGATACTTACTATTAATATTTCTATTAATTATTCTTCCTGCATAAGAATATAATTAATAATAAAAAAATGATTAATAAAATCACATCTCTAATAATAACTTTATGATATATTATCAATGTATAAGTTACTGATAATATGCACAATAATATCATTATAGTTATAATAAGAATTTGTACTTTACTTTGTTTCTTCACACATATTTCCTCATTTTTTTGCACTTTGTGTATATATGAATTTATTTCATTCCAAATAAATTCAACAATACATCATACACATTTTTCCAATAGGTTTCTTTTCCTTTTGAACTTCCACCACTAATATTCATTTGTTCAATTTCTGATACTGGCACAAAAAAACTGATATAGTTCATTTTTATCATCTCCTTTCTCAGCAAACATATCACTTCTATATTTCCAATGCAATAGACATGTGCTATTTGGTATTTAAACGGTGCTATTTGGTATAATTTGACATATTTTTTACATTTTGTATAATGTTTTTATGAGTAAATTGGGGGTATTTATGAACTACTACGACATTTTCTTTGATATTATTGAGAATATCTTTGATTTTTTAATTATAGATTTATTCATTAAAAATAATGGCTATAATTTTCATTATAAACATATTTTCAGGCCTGTATTTTTAACATTTAGAATATTCTATGCAATAATAACTTTTCCTAACTGGTTCGTATATATATTAAATATTATTATACTTGCCTATATTTTAGTAAGCTGCAACGGAGCACTTATCAAACGCCTCATTACTGCCATTAAATATTTTATGTATGATTATATTTCTACATTTATAATTATATTACTGCATACATTATTTTTTAGAGATTTATTACAAATTGCTTCAAATCAACTTTACACACATTATAATTCGACTTCTGGTATTATCATTTCTTATATCATTGCCTGTATATATTTTAATACTAAAAAAATCAAATCATTAAGTACAGCAAAACCCTACATATTTCTATATGATTTTATATCAATTGCAACTATCATCACTTTATCAATAGCACCTATTCTCACTGAACCAACAATACTTAATTCACAGATGCTTATTCCTATGTTTTTTATATTAATCGCGCTAATAATCATATTTTGTCTTACTACTTATAGTAGAATTGCAATTACTCTTGAAAAAAATGCTATGAATAAAATTCAAATTGAAAAAGCTGCTATGGAATCTGAATATAATTCTCAGATTGACGATAAATTACAACAGCTCCACACATTAAGACACGATATGAAAAATCACCTTCTTATTATTGACAGTTTGTCTGCTGATGGTAAAAATAAACAAATTCACGATTACATACATAAGATAACTGATGAACTTAACCAGACTCAGACTATATCTTCCACTTCATCTACCATATCAGCACTTCTTAACTCTAAAAAGCTCATATGTGATGATAATAAAATAGCATTTGATACACAGTTAGATTTTAACAACATCTATATAAATGACTTTACTCTCATAACAGTGCTTGGAAATATATTAGATAATGCTATAACTGCCGCTTCAAAACTCGATAACGGATATATTAATCTTGCTATTAAACAGGCAGATACATATCTGGCAATACATTGTGAAAATAATCACCACGAAAAAATCAAAAAAAGAGAAGGTCGCTTTATCTCCAGCAAACCTTCTTCTGGCTCTAAGGCTAATCCTTTGCACGGATTAGGTCTTATTAGTGTTACGAATAATGTTAATAAATACGGTGGCACAATTGATATTAACTACAATGATACTACCTTCATTGTTGATATACTTATTCCTAATTACAGATAATAGTATTTAATTATTATCTGTAATTAACAATAGTGTTATCTCTACATTTTTCTTTCTTCAAGCAGCTTTCTTATTTTACTCATATGCCTATTCTTCACTTCTTTATAATGACTTCTGCTTAGTGGCACTTCAACGCCATCCCCAAGACATACCACATTTTCTTTAACTTCTTTTATTGCATCAAAATTGACTATATACCCTTGATGCACATATATAAATATATTTTGATCTAACTTACTACAAATCTTCTTTAATGTTTCATAACACGTTATCTCTGCATCTGTACAATGTAAAACGCATTGATTTCTTCGTTTTTCAATATACTGTATAGTCCTTACGTCTACTATTCGGGTATTTCTCGAAACAGGAACCTCTATGTATCGTTCCTCTGCTTCCTTATAATCAAATGTATATTGCACCAATACAACAGCTCTTGACAGCACTCTTTTCAATTCAGCATATGCAACTGGTTTTACAACATATGCTAATGCTTCAACACCATAAGCTTGTATTGCGTATTTATCAAAACTCGTCACAAAACATATTATTACATCTTGTGTAATTTTACGTATCTGCCTTGCTATATCTACTCCATTAATTTCTGGCATTTCAACATCAAGAAATATAATATCATACTTTAAATCATCATTTTCTATATCCTTCAACAATGCCATTCCTGAATTATATGATGTTATATTAATATTTATTTCAGATTCTTCCGAATATACCTCTATATATTTAACAATTCTGTCTATATGCACTTGTTCATCATCACATACTGCTATCTCTACTGTTTTCATACTAATCCTCATTTCTTTATTCATAAATAAAATGTATCACAATGACTATACACTTTCAATTGAGATGTGTTATTTGGTATTTAATCAGTGCTATTCAGAATAAATTCTGTATCTAAACACCCATATGATAAATATTATCGCTTTGAGTTATTGACTTCTAATTCACGTTAGATTATCCTAACTCTTGTGTATAAATCATGTGGACTCCTTTCATTATGTGTTTACAACAATCTTAATCTGTTACATTAAGATATGGTTGTCAGCACATTTTCAGGTACTGCTGATGCCTGAAAGAAGTCCACTTAACTAATGTAATTCAGCCTTATATTGAACATAAGCTGAATTAGAATGGAGGAATTATGTCATATTTAGAAATCGAAAAAGTAATAGGACGAGAAATTCTTGATTCAAGAGGTAACCCAACTGTAGAAGCAGAAGTTTATCTTATTGATGGTACTGTTGGTCGTGGTACTGCTCCATCTGGTGCTTCAACTGGTGAATTTGAGGCTCTTGAGTTAAGGGATGGTGATAAGTCAAGATATTTAGGCAAAGGAGTTACAAAGGCTGTTGATAATATTAATACAATTATCAATGATACACTTGTAGGTCTTGATGCGTCTGATATATATGCTGTTGATGCCGCTATGATTAAGGCTGATGGAACTAAGGATAAATCTAAGCTTGGTGCTAACGCAATACTTGCTGTATCAATTGCCTGCTGTAGAGCTGCAAGCATTGCTCTTGATATTCCTCTTTATAAATTCTTAGGTGGAATTTCAGGCAACAGACTCCCAGTTCCTATGATGAATATTATTAATGGTGGCTGTCACGCTTTATCATCTGGACTTGATGTTCAGGAATTTATGATTATGCCTGTTGGCGCACCTTCATTTAAAGAATGTTTAAGATGGTGCTCAGAAGTATTCCACGCACTTGCTTCTATATTAAAGGAACGTGGACTTGCAACTTCTGTTGGTGATGAAGGTGGTTTTGCTCCTGCATTAAAGTCTGATGAAGAAGCTATCGAAACTATTCTTGAAGCCGTTAAGAAGGCTGGATATGAACCATACAAAGATTTCAGAATTGCTATGGATGCAGCTTCTTCTGAATGGAAATCTGAAAAAGGAAAAGGTTACTACAAGCTTCCTAAGGCTGGTACAGAATATACTGCTGAACAGCTTATTGAACACTGGGCAGCTCTCTGCGAAAAATATCCTATCATCTCTATCGAAGATGGTCTTGATGAAGAGGACTGGGAAGGCTGGCAGAAGCTTACAGCAAGACTTGGCGACAAGGTTCAGCTCGTCGGTGATGACCTTTTCGTAACTAATACTGAAAGACTTTCTAAGGGTATAAGCCTTGGTGCTGGTAATGCTATTCTTATAAAGCTTAATCAGATTGGTTCTGTATCTGAAACACTTGAAGCTATTAAGATGGCTCATAAGGCTGGCTACACAGCTATCAGCTCACACCGTTCAGGTGAAACAGCCGATACAACAATCGCTGACCTTGCAGTAGCTCTTAATACCTGCCAGATAAAGACTGGTGCACCTTCTCGTTCAGAACGTGTTGCTAAGTATAACCAGTTACTTAGAATTGAAGAAGAACTCGGTGACTCAGCCGTATATTCTGGAATTAAGGCATTTAATGTTCATTAATTAATTGTATACATAACAATAAGCTGTAAGTGCTAAGATGATTTGCATTTACAGCTTATATTTTTATTTCTCTCGAATTCTATCGGCACTTTTTTATCGGCACTTTTGTTATTCCATCCCTTCCTCAAGCCACTTAGCAATATTAGAAAAGTCTATAGTAAGGTCACCACCATAGATATTCACTGGAACTGGCTTGTCAAATCCATATATAACAGGGTAATTATCACCTTCAAAATAATACACAAGTATCTTCGCCTGCACGAAATCCACTATCCAGTATTCGCGGACACCAGCTTCCATATACTTTGACAACTTAAGGGCATAGTCCCTTTTCTTAGTAGATGGAGATATTACTTCAAGAACAAAATCCGGTGCTCCATATATTCCAAATCTCTTAATCTTGGAAGGGTCACATATTATGCCAACATCTGGCTCAACCATTGTCTTATTATCGCAGTCAAGCTGCACATCTACCGGTGCAATAAATGGACGGCAGCTTCCGTTATGCTCCATAATATAATTAGCAATCTGACGATATATCTCCCCACCAATTGACTGATGTCCAAATGTAGGCGACAGCATTGTATAGAAATATCCATCAATTAACTCAACTCTCTGGTCCTCTGGCAGGGCATAATAATCATCAAGCGTGTAACTTCCATTCCTGTCAGTCTTATAAGAAGCAGCAGCCTCACACACTACAGATTGCTCTGTAAAAATCTGTTCAAGTGCCAGAAGCGTATCATAACGTGGACTTTCTGTTTCTCCAGAAAATATCTTCTGTATTGTCCCTAAGGGCACTCCCGATAACTCAGCCATCTGTGCATATGTGTAGCCTTTTTCTTTCTTCTTATCCCTCATCTCCTGAATGGTCATATGCAGCACCTCCGTATAATAGGTCTAATGTCTATAAGTTACTTTAATTAAAGTATAGGAGGCAAGTTTCCATTTGTCAACCGATATTATATATAATTTCAACCGTTAATGTAATAGATTTTCCATTTTTTAACCGTTTACCTTTATTAATTTACCATTTAATCTGTTAACAATTTAATCATTGTATTAAATGCCCATTCCATATGCTATATACTATATAACCTTCTTAATCCACTTACCGCTAAAGTATCTGCTTACAAAGACTATTCCTCTTACTGTCCAGTCTGCGAACATACCATACCACACAGCCATTGGTCCCATATTGAATACCTTAACAAGACCAATACACAATGCAACCCTGCAACACCACATAGTTGTCATTGATGTTATCATTGAGAACTTTACATCTCCTGCCGCTCTCATTCCGTATGCTGGAACGAATGAGAATACCCACGCAATTGGCTTATATATTGTTATCGCACCAACCATCTCTATACACATTCTTGCACTGTCTGTCTCCATTCCGCCAAGAACCGTTATAGGACGTACAAGTGCATACACAATAATACAAGATACAATAATTCCTATCTCTGCTATTCCACACAATTTGACTATGTAATACTTGGCTTCTTCCTTTCTTCCTGCTCCAAGACACTGTCCTACAACAGTCATAAGGCACATACCAACACCTATTCCAAAGACACCATTAACATTTTCTAATATATTAGTCATAGCCTGTGCCGCAATAGCCGCTGTTCCCATAGTTGATACTGTTGACTGGATTGCAAGCTTACCGAACTGGAACATACTGTTCTCAATTCCTGACGGAACACCTATCGCAAGTATCGAACCTATAAGCTTATAATCCGGTCTTATCTTATGATATTCTGATACAACAATATCTATCTTTGGCTTGGATAATGCTATAAATATAACAACCATACAGAACACTCTTGATACAAGTGTTGATATAGCTGCACCTGCAACTCCCATATTAAATACAAACATAAGAAGTGCATTTCCACATACATTTATTACGTTAGAGATTACTGATACCATCATAGGATATCTTGAATTACCACACGACCTGAATATCGCTGAGCCTGCACTAAACAGCGCAAGAAATGGATAACTTAAAGCTGTATACAGAAAATATGTTACTGCATTGCTCATAACCTCAGGTTCTACTTTACCAAATATAAAACTTAAAAGAGGTCTTCTTAATATAAGTCCTGCTATAGTTATGACAACCGCTATTGTGGCAACTGTAAGCACAACCTGTCTTGCCGCCTTGTTAGCACCCTCACGGTTTTTCATTCCTATATAATGTGAACATATAATTGCCGCACCTGTAGCCATAGCAGAAAATAACTGTACGATAAGGTTATTAACCGAGTCAACAAGCGATACACCCGATATTGCCTGGCTTCCAAGGTTACTTACCATCATGGTATCCACCATACCCATAAATGAGTTAAGCAGCTGTTCGACAACTATTGGTATAAGAAGTGCAAACAGTGCTTTATTGTGAAACATCAGATTATCCTTATCAATATCAAATAATTTCTTTTTATCTGCTAATAATTTACTCATAAAAAATTGACGCTCCATTTCTTAACTAACTTACCTCGTATAAGATAATCAATTAATAAGCGAACGTCAACCTTTATTTACATATTTAACTGCAATATTTACATACTTTAACTACAATATTTGTATATTTAATTATATAATGATGCCGGGGTCAAAAGCCCCGACTTTGATACCTACTAATATCAAATCAGTATACTGCCTATACTGTCATATTATCAGCAAATACAACTCTTATAGTAGTTCCCTTTCCTAATTCACTTTCAAGCTCTATATGTGCATTATGGTGTTTGGCTACTATATGCTTTACAATCGCAAGCCCAAGTCCTGTACCACCAGTAGATTTTGACCTGCTCTTATCAACTCTGTAAAATCTTTCAAATATCCTGTCCTGATGTTCCTTAGGTATTCCTATACCGTTATCTGCTACTTCAAGAACCTTTTCTGTCACGCCATTATTCTGTCTTGTATACACGGATACCTTAACCTTTCCACCCGGATTATTGTAACGTATCGCATTATCACAAAGATTATATATAAGCTCCTCAAGCATCTGCTTATCGGCAGTAATATTAACATCACTTCCTGCAACATCAATAATAATGCTATGCTTCTGAGCACTTATCTCAAGCATCTGCACTGTTGACCTGGCTGTTTCATACAGATTAACTGTCTCGAATATTTCTTCTGTCGATATGGCATCAAGCTCTGATATTCTTATAATATCATTGATAAGTGAGAGAAGTCTTTGTGAGCTTTTATGTATTTCACCTGCAAATCTCTTGGCATCATCACCTGCCGCCATACCACTTTCAATAAGCTCAGAATAACCTGATATTGATGTCAGCGGTGTCTTTAATTCGTGCGAAACATTTGCCGTGAATTCCTGCCTCATATTGGCATTGCGCATAATATCCTCATGCTGCCTTTTAATAGTTGTAACAAATGGAACAAGTTCCTTATATACTTTAACCGACTCCGAAGCATCCATATTATTGGCAAGATACTCAATCGGCTCAACAATGCTTTTTGTCAGAAAATGTGAACTTATCATACAGATTATAAAGAGAATTACACATAACACAATTATAACAGGGAACATACTTGTCATAATACTCGTCATACTGCTTACTTCCCTTGAAACTCTTAGCACATATCCATTATCAAGTGCAACTGCATAATAATAAGAATTATTATTAAGTGTTACGGACCTTCTTATGTCACATCCATAACCATTCCGTCTAGCCGCAACAACCTCAGGACGTTCGTTATGATTTTCCATTTTATCAATATCAACAAGTGTATCGACTACCGCATAACCCTGTGAATTAATAAATGTTATTCTAAGATTTCCATCGTAATTATCAATTACCTTCTGTTCAACTATATTATCAGGGTCTGTTACCATTCCCCATGCATCTGCACCAATAAACACATCTATGTAATTGTGCATATCTTCAAGCACTTCATGCTTTAGTACATTGTAGAACACAGTACACGCTATAGATACAGATGCCACAATAGTAACAAGTGCCATTACCATATACAAAAGATTAATTCTTTTTTTCATTATCTGGCCTCATCATCCATAAAATATCCTACATTACGGACAGTCTTTATATAATTACCAGCCGCACCAAGCTTATGTCTTAATGTCTTGATATGAACATCAAGAGTTCTTGACTCACCCTCGTAATCTGTACTCCATATTCTGTCCATTATATTATCTCTTGTCAAGACAATTCCACGGTTAAGTGCAAGATATTTTAATAATTCATACTCTTTATAAGTAAGCTCAACAGGTTTATCATCGACATATGCAACTCGTTTTTCATCATCAATAAAAAGACTTCCAATTCCTATAAGCTTCTCTTCATCAGAACTTCCTGTCCTTCTAAGAAGTGCTTTAACTCTTGATATTAATTCCATAATTCCAAATGGTTTGGTTATATAATCATCAGCTCCAAGGTCAAGTCCTTTAACTTTATCAAGCTCTGTTGTCTTAGCTGTAACCATTATAACAGGAACTCTTCTTGTTTCTGGAGTCTGTCTTATCTTTCTTAATATCTCTAATCCATCTTCATCTGGAAGCATAACATCAAGAAGTATCATATCTGGTATTCTGTCTCTCATAAGCTTATGGAATTCTTTGCCGCTTGCACACTCAGCAACTGTATGTCCTGCATTCTTTAAAGCAAAGCTTTCAATCTCGCTTATATTTTTATCATCTTCAACAACATATACATATGCCATAATATCCTCGATTTCTGCGACAGATTTCAGCATATTAATACATTTTATCTTTAAAAGATTATACAAAATGTATCCGCTGATATCTACGCTTTACACAAATTTTCTAGTTTCTGGAAGTCTGTATTTTTCCTTGTATTCTTTATACTCTCTTGCAAACTGCTGGTTATCCCTGTTCTTCATTGCATCAAGATATTCGTGTGTATCAAAATTTTCCTTATCTGACTGGATAACATCTACTGCTATATTAGAACAATGGTCTGACACTCTCTCAAGATTATTAAGAATATCTGAATGTGCAAATCCCAGTTCAATAGTACATTTTCCTTCTCTTAATCTTCTTATATGTCTTGCCTTAAGCTCAACTGTTAATGTATCGATAAGTTCTTCTAATGGTTCAACTTTATCTGCTTCTTTAATATTATTAGTCTTAAAGGAATCAAAAGATATATCTACAACCTCTCTTACTGCCGAACATAATATATCTAACTCCGTCTTAGCTTTAGGCGAGAATTCCATCTGCTTATTATGCAATTCTCTTGCAGAGTCGCACAGATTACAGGCGTGGTCTGAAATTCTTTCAAAATCGCCTATGCTGTGAAGCACCATATTAAGTGTCTCTGAGTCATCTTTATTAAGTATCTTGGTACTTATCTTCATAATATATGTACCAAGCTCATCTTCATATTTATCAACCCTGCTCTCAAGCTCACCAACATACAATGCCTTATTCTCATCATAATTACCGATAAGTCCAAGTGCTGTAAATAAAGACTCCCTTGATATATCAGCCATATTGCCTATAACTGTCTTACAATGTTCAACTGCAAGGCTTGGTGACTCAAGAAATCTGTCATCTAAAAGTGCAAATTCGTTAACACTCTGTCTTTCCATAAGAGCCTTTTCCTCATCATCAACCCTTATAGTCATATATGCGAGCTTCTCAAGCACATTTCTTAACGGAAGAAGAAGTGCAGTTGTAATAATATTAAAGGTTGTATGTATTACCGCAATTCCCATCTCATTAGCTGTATCATTCAGAAATGAAAAATGTACAAACATATTAACTATATAGAACACCGTCATAAATACAACTGTACCTATAACATTAAAGTACAGATGAACTATAGCTGCTCTTTTACCATTCTTGCTTGCACCAATACTTGATAACATAGCTGTTGCACAAGTACCGATATTCTGTCCCATTATTATAGGAAGAACAGTTGCATAGCTTAATATTCCTGTAGAACATAATGCCTGTAATATACCAACTGAAGCTGATGAACTCTGTATTATTGCTGTAAATATAAGTCCTGCAATCATACCAAGTATTGGGTTTTTAAATGTTGTTAATAAAGCCTGAAACTGTGGAACTTCGGCAAGCGGCTCTACAGATGAACTCATAGCTTCCATACCATACATAAGAAGTGCAAATCCAATAAATATCTTAGCCGGATTTTTAAATTTGTCTTTCTTTAGGAATACAAGCATCACAACACCAATAACTGCAAGGATTGGTGAAAATGATGTTGGTTTCAACATTCTTATAAAGAAATTATCACTCTCAATACCAGTAAGGCTTAATATCCATGAAGTTATGGTAGTACCTATGTTAGCACCCATTATAATGCCAATTGCCTGTCTTAACTTCATAATACCTGAATTAACAAAACCTACAACCATAACGGTCGTCGCTGATGATGACTGTATAACCGCTGTAACACCAGCTCCTAAAAGAACAGCCTTTATCGGGTTAGAAGTAAGCTTTTCAAGTATATTCTCTAACTTTCCTCCTGATGCTCCCGTTAAACCTTCACCTAATAAATCCATTCCATAGAGGAATATCGCCAATCCTCCAAGTAATGCTAATACACCAAATATATCCATTTTTCCTCCAAAATTTCTTATAGACTTTACTTTTTGTTTACATTTTGGAGTGTAAAACAGTTATATGAAACTTATATGAACCTTATGTAAATTCAATGTAAAATGTAAAATTAATGTTAAATAACCATTATTGATTATTATTTATCATCTGGGTGCTGACCTGTTATAGAGAATATAACCCATTCTGATATATTAGTCGCGTGATCCCCTATTCTCTCAAAATACTTGGCAGCCATCAGCAGATCTGATGCCTGCTCACCTGCATTAACATCTTCGTGAATCATAGCTATAAGCTCAGCCTTTACCTTGTTGAATAAATCATCAACAACATCATCGTGTGCGATAACCGCCCTCGCCTTATCCATATCCTTGTTAACAAATGCTTCAACACTCTGTACTAGCATTACCATAGTTTCTTTAGCCATCTGCTGTATATGGTCAAGCTTCTTAATATATGATTCTTTAGAAAGTTCTATTGTAATCTCTGAAATATCAGTTGCATGGTCCCCTATTCTTTCCATATCTGTAATCATCTTTAATGCTGCTGATATAAGTCGTAAATCCTTTGCAACCGGCTGCTGCTGTAATAATAACTTAAGACATAACTGTTCAATCTCACGTTCCTGATGGTCAATCTCCTCGTCATATTCTATTACATTTGAAGCAAGCTCAATATCCTGATTAACAAGTGCCTTTACTGTATCAGATATAGCCTTCTCAATCATACCACCCATTTCAATTAATTCATTATTAAGTTGTACTAACTGTCTGTCAAATCTATTTCTCATATTAACCTCTTTTCCTGTGCTTCTATTGGCACACGGTCTAACACTCAATTATTTCAATATTGCTGACAGGTTCTATTAAGTTAATATGATGAATTCCCTGGTCATTATAGATTATCTTTTTCTATATATTATAAAACGTCTGTTTAATGCCCTTAACGCACTTCTGAACGCTTTCGCTCTCTTAGGATACTTAAACATTGCTCCAATCTTGTTATACATATAAAAAGAATATACAAGTACTTTGTTAAGCTTTCCTATCTTATCCTTGGTTGTATATATATATCTTGTTCCACCAACCTTAGGATGATTGCCATCTTTATAATATTTTATAAGGTCGTCCTCTGTCTTTATTGTATCTGGAATAAGTGCATATCCCATACCGACACAATTACTGTTATGGGCATCGCTTCCGCCTGTAAGTGCTACCTTACATCCCTTGGCGAACTTTCTTGCATACTTATTGCTTTTCTCACTCTCGCAGGCATTATAACCTTCTACAAAATCAAAATGAACCATATGTGCAATCTGCTTTGACTGATTCCAGTACATAGTAGATGCAAAGCTCATAAATGGTTCTCCATAAGGATGTGCAGGTCCTAATATTCCATCACAACAATGGACAATATATATAAGCTTATCTAAAGTAAGGCCCTTATATCTCATAAGCTCATATACCTCTTTAGGTGTATCCTGTGGAAGAATAACTATAAAATGTCCGAACTCCAGACTATCATATTCTATGCCTCTTAATACCACGAAATCATCATATTTCTTACCATATGAAAGATACGCATCATATCCATCATATGAGTCATGGTCTGTTACAACCATTCCGTTAAAACCTTTGCTCTTAAGTATCTTGATATAGTCATCTATCCCAACCTTGGCATCTACTGAACCCTCGGCTGTATGACAGTGCATATCGAATTTTACATATCCCATATAATAAATACCTCGCATTTGTATATCTATATTAATTAATCACATTACAACTAATTAACTTCATTATACTTCTTAAAGATTTTAATAACAAGGTACTAAAATATGTAATTATCAGCCAAAACGTCCTGTGATATAATCCTCAGTCTTCTTGTTCTTAGGCATAGAGAATAACTGTTCTGTCTTATCGTATTCAATCATCTCTCCTAACAGGAAGAAGGCTGTATTATCTGATATTCTTGTCGCCTGCTGCATATTGTGTGTTACCATTATTATTGTATAATCATTCTTTAACTCAATCGCAAGATCTTCAATTCTTGAAGTTGATATTGGGTCAAGGGCTGATGTTGGCTCATCCATAAGAATAACCTCTGGTTCAACTGCAAGAGTTCTTGCAATACATAATCTCTGCTGCTGTCCACCTGAAAGTCCAAGAGCTGACTTTTTAAGTCTGTCCTTCACCTCGTCCCATATAGCAGCCTGCTTTAAAGCTTTTTCTACTATAATATCAAGTTCTGCTTTCTTGTGCACTCCAAATAACCTTGGTCCGTAAGCTATATTGTCATATATGCTTTTAGGAAATGGATTAGGCTGCTGGAATACCATTCCAACCCTGTGTCTTAATGTTATGTCGTCCATCTCTGTAAATATATTGGCTCCGTCAAGGTATACTTCACCATCAATCTTAACACCCTCAATTAAGTCATTCATTCTGTTAAGTGTCTTTAAAAATGTAGATTTACCACATCCAGATGGTCCAATAAATGCTGTAATCTGATTCTTAGGAATATTCATATTAATATTTTTTAATGCGTGAAAATCCCCATAATGAAGATTAAGATTTTTGATTACAAATTTATCATCACCTGTATAATTACTGCTTCCATTTTCAGAATTTTTATTCATATCTATATTACTCATACTTATCCTCATTTCTACGCTTTCTCACCAGAATTCTTCTTATTTATCTTATTACTTAACACATTAGCTCCTATGCTGAATGCAAGCACAAGTATAAGAAGTACCGCTGATGCAAGGTTAGCCAGATCCTGGTTTTGTCCATTAACCTGTAAATCCCATATCTGCAATGACAATGTCTCTGCTGAACGAAATGGGTTAAGTGGACAAGTTGATGATGCAAGATTCCAGTTGCTCCATCTTATGTTAGTTCCTGAACCTGTTGTATACAAAAGAACTGCCGCTTCACCAAAGCCTCGTCCTGCTGCAAGTATTACACCTGTCATAATTCTTGGAAGGCAGGCTGGCAGTAATATGTGGAATATTGCCTGCCAGCGTGTTGAACCAAGTCCCATACCGGCTTCAAAATATCCCCTAGGAAGTCCTTTTATGGCATCCTCTGTTGTTGTTGTTATAAGTGGCAGTGTTATGATTGATACGGACAATGCTCCAGCCATAAGGCTTTTATCCAATCCCATAATTACAAGAAAGATGAGGTAGCCAAATAAACCAACAACAATAGATGGAAGTGACGAAAGTGTTTCTATACATATTCTTATGAACTTTGTAATAAGTCCTCCTCTGGCATATTTTGCAAGATATATCCCAGCAAATGTTCCAATTGGCACTGTTATAAGCAATGACAAGAATACAAGATATATCGTATTAAAAAGCTGGTTGCCTATAGCACCACGCCTTGTAAAGCCGAACATTGAAGGTTTTGCACCAGCAAAGCCCTTAATAATTACATATCCGGCAAATGCCGCAAGAAGCACAAAGAAGAATACGGCTATGCAGTAAAATATAACTGTCATTACTTTATCCTGTGCCTTGGCACGTTTTATCCTATTCATATAATCTCCATTTCTGTGCACGCTTCTGCGCACTAATATCCATTTTCACCCTTTATTAACTTTAACGGGCGATTTTAATTAGTCTTTGCACTCTTCTTTTTATTTCCAGATTCCTCTGACTGCTTAGCAGACAGAAAATGTATTAAAAATATGAACAAAAGTGATATAAGGAACAAAAGCAATGCAAGTGTCCACAACGCTGTTTTAGTTTCTCCACCTTCCATCGCATTTCCCATCTGGGCTGTTATCTCTGTTGTAAGTGATTTGGTTGTTGAGAATATGCTGTCTGGAAGTGCGGTTGTCTGTCCTATTACCATCGCAACTGCTAATGCCTCACCAAATGCTCTTGCAAGACCAAGTATTATGCCTGAGAATATTCCAGAAGCGGAAGCTGGAAGCACTATCTTATATATTGTCTGCCAGCGTGTTGAGCCCATTCCATAAGCACCCATTCTGTAATCTTTAGGAACTGACCTGATTGCATCTGCTGACACACTTGTTATAGTAGGGAATATCATTATTGCAAGCACAATACCTGCTGCTAATATTGAATGTCCTACCTGTCTGTGAAACATATCTCTTATAAATGGCACAAGCACGGTAAGTCCGACCCAGCCATATACTACTGAAGGAATTCCTGCAAATATCTGGATTACAGGACGGTAAAATTTTTCACCAAATTTAGGTGAAATCTCTGTCATAAATATAGCTGAACCAAGTGCAAATGGTGTTGCAATAAGCAGTGCAAGACCACAGGTGCTTAATGAACCTACTATAAATATAAGTGTACCTACTGAACCGCCGCCTTCCATATTGTCTATAGGTGCCCAGTCAGGTGAAAACAGGAACTCACCGATTGAATGATTGAATTTTAAGAATGTTCCTGAACCCTTGTATACAAGAAATCCACCTATTCCAAGAGTAAGCACTATAACGAAAAGACCACACAGGGTGACGATTGTACGCCACAGGTACTCTTTGGTAAACATACCTCTTTTAATATTCATACTTTCTCCATTCTTAACATATAAAATTTCGCTGTTATATCTTCAACGGCGGGGGGATTAATAACTACGGACGTTGTGCGGAGTGTTATATTACCGCTGGGCACGCTTACGCTACTTGAAACCGTAGCGGTACTAAGCGGCTAAAGGACAGCCGCTAAGTGCCGACGGTTTCAACAGTACCCAGCTTGCAATATAACACTCCACACAACTGGATTGCTATTAACCCGCGTTGAATTATTTATCAGCTTTATGTATCTTCTTTGCTCTTTGTTATTTCTTTTTTACATTTTCATTTTATATGTTATTAATTTCTATGCGTTTAGGCGGGCAGGATACTGCTCGCCTAAATGCTATATTTTTTATGACTATCAATTTTTCTAACATTTATTTTTTATCTTGATTTAATTGTAATCTTATAATTTTTTGATTGATTTTCTTTCAATCTTTTAATGTTAATTTTGTCTGCTGATGATTTGTAAGATTTTATCTTACTTTTTAATTAAGGGGGTTTTAACAACTATTTTTTAGTGTTCTTTTACTGTCATCTTTGATGATACGCCGTAGCCTAATGATTCCATTTTCTTGCCGTATTCATCTGATGTGATGTAGTCGAGGAACTTCTGGGATACTTCATCTGCGTTGCCCTTTGTGTACATATGCTCGTATGTCCATACTGGGTATTTGCCAGCATATGTATTCTCAAGTGTTGGTTCAACACCATCAATTGATACTGTATCAACGCCTGGGTTGCTTACAAGGTAAGATAAAGCCACATATCCGATAGCACCCTTTGTTGTCTTAACATTCTGTAAAAGTACACCTGAATCATCTGTTTCCATTGACTTGTTAGAAGCTTCGCTTGCACCGTCTAATGCATATTTCTTAAATGTTGCTCTTGTACCAGAAGATTCTGGACGAGTGATAAGTACGATTGCTTCATCAGCACCACCAACTTCTTTCCAGTTAGTAATCTTTCCTGTAAAAATATCTGTAAGCTGTGCCTTTGTAAGGTTCTTAACACCACCTGCTGTTACATCCTTGTTTACGGTAGGTGCCATTGTTACTACACATACCTTATGGTCTACAAGTTCTGCTGCCTTAGCTGCATCAAGCTTTTCTGCTGCCTCTACATCAGAGTTACCAATGTTAACTGTTCCCTCTGATACCTGCTTAAGTCCTTCACCAGAACCACCTGCATCGATTGTTATGTTAACATCTGGATATTTTTCATTAAAAAGGTCTGCCGCATCATCAACAAGTGGCTTTAATGCTGATGAACCTGCTGCTGTTATGCTTCCGCTAAGGTTAGAGTCTGCATCTGCACTGTTGCTTCCACAGCCAACAAGTGCTGTTACCATACATACTGTACTAAGAATTACAGCTGCGCTTTTCTTAAAATTCATCTTTCTCATAAATTTTTTCCTCACTTTTCTTTTTAAAGGTCTATGTCTTATCGACAGATAAAAGAATAGCAGTGGTATGTAAAATGCAATACCACTGCTACAAGAAATCTATGTAAAGTCTTTGTTAAATTATAATTTTACTTAACGCAGCCAATAAGCTCGTTAATATCTGCTACTCCATTTTTAGCACAATAATCTCTTATTCCGTCCACAACCTTAATTGTTGTAAGAGGGTCATTAAAATTAGCTGTACCAACTGATACCATTGTCGCACCTGCCATAATAAACTCAAGCGCATCATCTGCATTTGCAATTCCGCCCATTCCAATAATAGGAAGTGCTACAGCATTGGCAACCTGATATACCATTCTTACTGCAACAGGCTTTATAGCTGGACCTGAAAGACCGCCTGTCTTATTGGCAACAGCAAATGTTCTTCTATTAATATCAATCTTCATTCCTGTTAATGTATTAATAAGGGATACCGCATCAGCACCACCTGCCTCAACAGCTTTAGCCATCTCTGTAATATCTGTCACATTAGGGCTTAACTTCATAATTACAGGCTGCTTGGCAACCTTTTTTACCGCCTTTGTAATACGCTCTGCTGAAACTGGAACCTGTCCGAAAGCAATACCACCCTCTTTTACATTAGGGCAGGATATGTTAATCTCAAGCATATCAACTGGCTGTTCGCCTAACTTTTCCACAGCATCAACGTAATCTTCTTCTGTCTTTCCACACACATTTACTATTATCTTAGTATCATACTGCTTAAGAAATGGAATATCTCTCTTTACAAATGTATCAAGCCCCGGATTTTGAAGTCCGATTGCATTAATCATTCCACCGTAAGTCTCTGCTATTCTAGGTGTTGGATTGCCCGGCCAAGGTACATTTGCCACACCCTTAGTTGTGACCGCACCTAATTTATTAAGGTCTACATATTCACAATATTCCATACCTGAACCAAATGTTCCTGAGGCAACAGTAACAGGATTATTAAATTCAATTCCCGCAATATTTACTTTCATATTAACGTCTGCCGGATTAATTGGATTTACTCTATTAGCCATTATAACTCTACCTCCTTAACATTGAATACAGGGCCTTCTTTACATACTCTCTTATTCTTAACCTTTGAATGGTCATCAATATCTGTTGACTGACATACGCAGGCAAGACACGCTCCTATTCCGCAAGCCATTTTTTCCTCTAAGGATACGAAACAGGCGATATTATTGCTTACCGCATACTCTTTAATTGCTCTTAACATTGGTGTAGGGCCGCAGGCAAATATTACATCTGCTGTTAAGTTATTCTCTCTTACTGCATCTAATACATTACCTTTAGTTCCAGCACTTCCGTCCTCTGTTGCAACATATACATCAGCAAACTGCTCAAATTCATCTTTTAAAAACATCTGTGAGTTTCTGTAACCAAGTACAGCCTGCTTCTTACATTCAAGCTGCTTAGCAAGCTCAAGCATTGGAGGAACACCAATTCCACCACCAAAAAGAATTGCCTTTAACTCTGTGTCCGCACAATCATTTCCTGTGACATTCTTTACATATTCCATAATAGACTTAATATCATATCCATTGCCAAGAGGTCCTTGAATATTAACATATTCCCCCTCCTTCATCTTAGAGAACTCCTCTGTCCCCTTTCCAGCAACCCTGTATACAATCCTTAAATTATCTTTATCTATTCTGCATATGCTTATTGGTCTTGGAAGAAGTCTTGCTCCATCGTTAGAATATACCGATATGAACTGTCCCGGTACAGCCTCTCCTGCCATCTTATCTGTCTTTAACCACATTTCATATATGCCTTCGGCTAAACACGAAGTCTTAATTATTAATGCATTTTCTCTGTATGACATATGTATTCTCCATTCTTAATTAATTATTTCAAATCCTTGTATACAACATTTCCATTGCATATAGTATATTTTATTTTACCATAAAGCTTCTGTCCGATAAATGGTGAATTACTAGCTTTCGATACAAAATTCTCTGTAACCTCCCACTCCTCATCTGGATTAAATATAACCAAATCAGCTATCTTTCCAGCCTCAATACAGCCTTTGTCCATTTTGTAAAGCTTTGCTGGATTAACTGTCATCTTAGTGAGCAGTTCCTCAAGTGTTAAATAGCCTTTCTTTACAAGATTAGTAATTCCAAGTGCAAGTGATGTTTCAAGCCCTATCATTCCGCTCGGTGCTGCCTTGAACTCCTTAGCTTTCTCATCCTTGCTATGTGGTGCGTGATCTGTTGCAATTATGTCTATTGTTCCGTCCTTAAGGCCTTCAATTACAGCAAGCCTGTCAGCTTCTGTTCTTATTGGTGGATTAACTCTTGCAAGTGTGCCTTTCTCAAGCACAATGTCTTCTGTAAGCGAAAAATGCTGTGGAGTAGACTCTGCATGTACATCTGCTCCCAGCTTCTTAGCTGTCCTTACAAGTTCTACTGATACCGCTGAGCTTATGTGCTGTATACATATTGTTGCCTTGGTTTCAAGTGCAAGCATACAATCCCGTGCTACCATCATATACTCTGAGCAGGCTGGTGCTCCACCTATATTAAGCTTGTCTGATACAACGCCTTTATTAATTCCCTGTTGTTCTATATATGCAGGATTTTCCTCGTGAAAACTTAACGGCATATCAAGCTCTTTAGCTTTCTGCATAGCTTCCTTTACAAGCATTTCACTCTTAAGTGGAATACCATCATCTGTAAATACAAGTGCCCCGCCATTCTTAAGTTCCGTAAAGTCAGTAAGTTCTTCTCCCTTAAAGCCTTTAGATACTGCCGCAGCTGAATATACATTTATCGGCGTAGTTCTTCCCTTTTCTATTACATACTGCAGCGTTTCTTTATTATCTACTATAGGATTAGTATTAGCCATACAAAGAACTGTTGTAAAACCTCCTGCCGCAGCTGCCGCAGCTCCTGTATTAATATCTTCTTTATAAGTAAAACCTGGATCCCTGAAATGAACGTGTGTATCTATAAGACCAGGTGCTACCACAAGACCTTCTGCATCAATTACTTCATCTACAGCTATGTCGGATACAGGCACATCAAATGCTTTTACCTGTATTATACCGCTTATTATTCCATTTTCCACAAGAATATCTGCCTTATATGACATATGTCTTGCTGGATCTATTATATGTCCATTCTTAATTAAAGTTCTCAATATTATCTCCATTCTTTATAAAAGCGGCATTACCAGTCTGTTGCTGAGTGGTACTGCCGCTTATTATAATAATTATTTACTTTCCAAGTGCTCCATTAATATCTGCAATCATATCAAGAGCTGCCTGTCTTGAAGCTTCACCGAAATTCTTAGCTCCAAACTTAGCATACTCATCTTTAGCATATGCAGCTATAATTCCTCTTGAACTATTAACTATCGCGCCAAGTCCGTCTGGGTTAAAGAAAGCTGTAAGGTCTTCAGCCTTGCCACCCTGTGCCCCATAACCAGGAACAAGGATATAAGCCTTTGGCATAACCTTTCTTAATACCTTACCCATCTCTGGATATGTAGCACCAACTACCGCACCTACATTACTATAAGTATCGCCCATACACTGGCTTCCCCATTCATTAACCTTAGCACCTACATGCTCATATAATGGCTTGCCGTCTATAAGCTGATCCTGAAATTCTCCACTTGAAGGATTAGAAGTCTTTACAAGGATAAATATACCTTTGTCTTCTTCATTGCATACCTTAATAAATGGATTAATTCCGTCAGAACCAAGATATGGATTAACTGTTGCAAAATCTTCATCAAATGGTGTTAAAAGCTTAGAACCAACTTTAACCTTTCCAAGATGTGCTACTGCATAAGCCTCAGATGTTGAACCTATATCGCCTCTCTTAACATCACCGATTACAACCATATCCTTCTCGTGACAATAATCAACAGTCTTCTTAAACACCTTAAGTCCTTCAATACCGAACTGCTCATACATAGCAATCTGTGGCTTAACTGCTGGTACAATATCATATATATTATCAATGATTGCCTTATTATACTGCCAGATAGCTTCTGCCGCACCTTCAAGAGTTTCTCCATACTGCTCAAAAGCTTCCTTTTGAACATGCTCTGGAATATACTTCATCATAGGATCTAAGCCTACAACTACGGGTGCATTTGTCTTAACGATTTTGTCAACTAATTTGTTAATCATCTATATTCTCCTTACATATCAATTAATCTATCTTATATTACAACTTTGGAACATCTTTATCAATAATAACTTCTGTTCCGTTGATATTAGAATATACAATCTTACCACCAGCTATTGTATACTTAATCTCACCACTTACCTTCTTGCCGTTAAATGGAGTGTTCTTGCCTCTTGAAGCAAATGTCTTACTGTCTATAACATACTCTGCATCCGGATCAATTATAGTAATATCAGCAGTCTTGCCAACAAGAAGTGTTCCCTTGTCTATACCGATAATCTTAGCAGGTGTATAACTCATCTTATCTGCCATCTCAAGAGGTGTAATAACATTTTTCTTAACAAGATCTGTCATTATAATAGCAACAGCTGTTTCAAGACCTGATATTCCAAATGGTGCTTCTACAAAACCTCTGTCTTTCTCTGTAAGATGATGTGGTGCGTGGTCTGTTGCAATTATGTCTATTGTTCCGTCCTTAAGACCCTTAATAAGCATATCTTTATCCTTATTAGTTCTTAATGGTGGATTAACCTTGTAGTTAGCATCATCTTCATTAATATCATCTTCTGTAAGTGTTAAATGGTGTGGCGTTACCTCTGCTGTAACATCAAGACCTTCTTTCTTGGCTGCCGCTATCATTCTTACGCTGTCCTCTGTTGAAACATGGCATATATGAAGCTTGGCACCCGTATTCTTAGCAAGGAGTAAATCTCTTGCCACCATAATATCTTCTACAGAATTCATAATTCCGTAAAATCCAAGTTCTCTTGCTTTATTGCCGGCATTCATAACTCCCCTTGCTGCAAGATCCTTATCTTCACAATGTGCAAATACCGGTATTCCTACTTCTGCCGCAAGCCTCATAGCCTGTCTTGCTACTCTAGCATTCATAACAGACTTCCCATCCTCGCTTACTGCTACAGCTCCTTCCTCATAAAGCCTCTCATAATCAGTTATATACTCTCCGTCCTGACCTGCTGTCATAGCTGCTATAGGAAGAATATTAATATCTGTTACTTCTTCTGACTTATTCTTTATGTATTCAACCATCTCAACGCTGTCAATTGCAGGCTTAGTATTAGGCATTGGACACACTGTTGTAAATCCACCTCTTGCCGCAGCTCTTGCACCAGTTCTTATTGTTTCCTTATGTTCAAAGCCTGGTTCTCTGAAATGTACATGCAGATCCACAAGTCCTGGCATAACCATACAGCCCTTAGCATCAATAACTGTATCTGCTGCCTTGTCAATATCCTTTGCCACTTCTGCTATAACCCCATCTTCAACAAGAATATCCCTAATGTCATCAGTGTTACTTGCAGGGTCAATAACTCTTCCGTTCTTAATCAACATTCTCATATATTAATCCTCCCCTTAAAATTTAATCTTTCAAACTCGTAAGCAGGTTCAGGTTTACCATAATAGTATCCCTGTATGAAGTCAACACCCAGCTCTCTTAATATATCTAACTGGCTCTTATCCTCAACACCTTCTACAACTATCTTAGTTCCTATAGTAGCAGACAATTCAACTATAAGCTTAATGAATGCCTGTGCATACTCATCTTCCGTTATATCATCAATAAATGTCTTGTCAACTTTAATAATATCAAAAGGAAGCTGTTTAATGTAGTTAAGTGATGAATATCCTGTACCGAAATCATCAAGAGCTATCTTTGGCCCTAATTCTCTTATGCCATTAATTATATTAAGAACCCTGTCCATATCATTAATAGCAAAGCTCTCTGTAATCTCCAGCACGATATTCACAGGATTAACTCCTGTCCTCTTAAGCACTTTAGCTACTGTATCTACTATATCTTTCTGAAGAAGCTGGACAACCGACAGATTAACATTGATATGGAAATCCGGCATACCATGTTCATTCCAGTATCTGCACTGTCTGCAAGCTTCCTCAAGAACATAATCACCAATTGAAGTTATAAGTCCAAGATATTCAGCAAGCGGAATAAAATCACCCGGACCCATAAATCCAAGCGACTTACTGTCCCATCTTACCAGTGCTTCGCACGATGCACATTCCTCTGTATTAATATCAACTACAGGCTGGTAGAATACAACGAATTCATCAATTCCTGTCGCAACAGCCTGCCGCATATTATTTTCAATATCAAGGCGTCTTACAGAATTCTGTTTGTTGCACACATCATAAAAAGAATATCCATTCTTACCATTCTTCTTAGACTCATACATTGCTATATCAGCCATTCTGATAATCTCGTGTACATCTTTGCTGTCATCTGGAAATACCGCAATACCCATACTCATAGTACAGAAATATTCTGTCTCCATAAGATACCACGGTTTGTTAAATATCTCTTTAACCTTATTGGCAATTCTCTCTAATTCAAGGAACATATCAGGCATTACTATGGCAACAAATTCGTCACCACCCATTCTGTAACATCTGCCTCTAAGACCTACTATACTCTGAAGTCCTGCCGCAATCTGCTGTAAAAGAATATCTCCATACTGGTGTCCAAGACCATCATTAATGTGCTTGAAATCATCAAGGTCGATAAACAAAACCGCCCCCTTAACACCATCTCTTATAGCTTCGTTAATTATAGTCTTTAAGTCTGACTCACACTTCATACGATTATAAAGACCGGTAAGGAAATCGTTATGTGCCTGAAATTCAATCTTCTGCTGATTCTTTTTCTTCTGTGTTATATCAGAGGCTGTACATACAATTACCTCACTTGCATCTATCCATATAAGCTTGGTAAATCTTACTTCAAACCACAGACCTGACTCAGCATTATACTTCTCCACAGGTCTTATGTATTCTCTTGTATAATCAGAAAAATCATAATATCCATCAATATTATTGCCCTCAGCATTATTAATATATTCTTCAAGTGTCTTCTCTACATCTTCTTCTGTCGGTACAAGAATATCCTGCATACATTCTTTTATTGTATCTTTAATCTCCTTCGACTCAGCCGCCACCTTATTCTCAAACAGAATATTGCCTGTAGTTGTATCACATACAATAATACCCGAACCTATATTATTAAGAATATCCTTTAAGACTTCATATGATGAGAGCAGTGAATTATTAGTTACTCTCATCTGAGCAATACTCTGAATAATACCTGTAACATCATATATAAAATGCATATTGTCCTCATTATCGGACCATTGCTTTATATTGTTCTTATCATATATGATAAAATGCATAGCATCTATGTCATTAATCTTAACAGGAACGCTTATGCTGTTCTCACCATTCAGTGCCATAACATCGCATTTCTTAGCTTCCTCTATACATTCACCCTCAGATGCAATTACTGTCCATTCATCATCTGAACCCTTCTGAAGCAATGCAATACAATCAGCATTAATGTATGCTATAGTCTTATGTAATATTAGTTCTACTGTATGCTGAAATGTATCTCTTGACTCAAGGCTTTCTATCAACTCTGACAACACTTCAAACTTCTTATTAGTCTCTCCCAAAACTCCTGCCTCCAGAATGTTTTACATAGACTAATTATATAATATTTATACCAGTTTGGGAACTGTTTTTATATATTTTTTAAATTACATACGAAATGAAATTCAATTTTTAATTGTTTTATTAAACTATGCGTGATATTATGAATATTATGTTTTTATGCAGATTTTATAAACTCATTCTGCAAGTGTTTTCCAACTGGTGTATGCAGAACACTTAATTAAAATATTGCAGCACATTACTATGTAAGAACAGGAGAATTTATGGATAATATTTACAAATATAATACTACCCTGAAAGCTTCAGGCAATGATTACAAAAAGATTGTATTCTGGAACAGATTTTTAAGAAACCCTGTCGAACTTATACTTTCGTGGGTTCCTGCCGTTATCTCAATAATTATGCTTGCCTCTGGCAGATACAACACATTTTTATTAATTATATATGCAATATGCTGGTTCTATCCTATATATATATTTGCATTCCAGTTCAAATCAAGCGTTAATTACCACTTGAAGCACAGAGATGCATCAGAAGATGCTCCCTGCACAATAACATTAATGGATAATGCGATACTTGCTGATATTCCAGACCATAATTTAATATACACTTACGAATGGGAACAATTCACAACTGTATATTTCAAATATGGATATTATATGTTGTTTAACGGGAAGCAAATGGTTGTAATGCTTAATAGTAATGATATGCCTGAGAATATCAAGAAGAATGTGGGCGGATTTATTATGGAGCATGTAGATAGAAATAAGTGCAGGATAGTGTACTAAGAGGGGGATTTTAACATATTTCGTGACAAGCATACTCTTACTTTATGACAGACGGACGTTCTTATGGCATACGGACGTTGTGTAGTTTTACTATATTACCGCTGGGCACGCTCTCGCTGCTTGTAGCCGTAGCGGACACGTAAGCGGCTAAAATACAGCCGCTAAGTGCCGACGGCTGCAAAAGCACCCAGCTTGCAATATAGTAAAGCTACACAACTGAGTATGGCAGAATGTAAAATGTAATTAGCGAAATTATGCGAATACTAAATAATTATCGTAAAATGTTTATGTTAAAATATTTTAAAAATGTGCTTACCAAATAAAGGGAGATATCGACACGGATTAAATATGTTTAATTATGAGGAAACAGGCAGACTTTAACATCTAAACTTCGTTAAAGTCTGCCTGTTTTTTAGTTGCGGTTTTTATCAACACATTTTGTCCTATAAGTCCCATTTTGGTATATAAGTCTAAGTCTATAAGCAAAAAAGAGCTTTCCTTTAATTGGAAAGCTCTTTTAATAGCTATTTCATAATTTTTTGTTTTATCTTGCCAACCAGCCGCCGTCTACTGCCAGGGTAAAGCCGTTGACGTAGTCTGAGGCTTTAGATGCAAGGTATATTACTGCACCTTCCATATCTTGTGGTGTGCCCCATCTGCCTGCTGGAATTCTGTCAAGAATAGCTTCGCTTCTGTCGGCATCATCTCTTAACTGTGCTGTGTTATTAGTTGCCATATATCCTGGTGCAATTCCATTTACATTAATGTTATACTTTGCCCATTCATTGGCTAACGCTCTTGTTAAGCCTATAATTGCACTCTTGCTTGCTGTGTATGATGGAACTCTTATTCCACCCTGATATGAAAGCATAGAGCATACATTAATTATCTTTCCGCCTTCTCCCTGCTTCATAAGCTGCTTGGCAAATGCCTGACTTAAGAAGAATACCATTTTCTGATTAACCTGAATTACCGAATCCCAATTCTCCTCTGTGAATTCAATTGCATCCTGTCTTTTAATAATTCCCGCATTATTAACAAGAATATCCACTCTGCCATATGTATCAATTGCTGCTTTCATAACTACATCTATTGAAGCCATATCTGAAAGGTCAGCTATAACCTCTGCGAACACGCCGCCATCTGCTTCTATCTTATTCTTAGTATCTTCGCAGGAACGTCTTGCAACGCCAAGAACCTTAGCTCCTGCCTGAGCTAAAGCTACTGCCATTCCCTGTCCTAGACCTGTGTTAGCACCTGTGACAACTGCTACTTTTCCGTCAAGTTTAAACAAATCTAATATCATAGTATTCCCTCATTTCTGCACACGCCATTTTAATTAAATCCAATAAGTTTATTCATTACTTTATAACCAGTCTTAGATATTCCTCTGCCGACTTTGCCCGGAAGATTAACTGTATTGCCAAGTATGCTGTATCTTAACTCTTTATAGAGCTTGGAATCTGAATCCTTAACATACTTCCAAAGTTCCTTTTTCTTAACAAGGTTCTCATCTGTGCCTGATATAATCAGGAATATTGATGATACTTCCATCATAATTCTAAGATATGTCACCATATACTTTCTGCATCTTTCATTGACAGGCTTATTGCCAAGATATGAATCTATAAGACGTCTTGTAACTCTTAACTGCTGGTCAATTCTTGAAATCATAACTGTTTCATTAACTGACTGGTCTTCCCTTCCAATAAAATATCTGTAGAAATTAACATTCATATAGTACATTTTCTGAACAACCGGCAATGGCTCAAATACAAATATATTATCTACATAAAATGTATGCTCAGGAAGCTTCAGACCAAATTCCTTTATAAGCTGTGTTCTGTATATTACTGAGTGCATAAGAATATACTGGTCTACCTTGAAGTGTCCCATCTCATCCCATCCAAACATTCTGTCAACTGGAAGTGCATTCTCATAGTGAATGACTTTCTTTCTCTTAGCACCAACCTTTTCATATACATAATTCGCAATAAGCATATCTGGAAGGTCATCTTCCTCAACAAAGCTCTTAAGCTTAGTTAATATCTTCTTATAGCTTTTAACATCAACCCAGTCGTCGCTGTCTACAACCTTAAAGAACATCCCTGTGGCATTGGCAAGACCTGTATTAACAGCCTGTCCATGTCCACCATTCTCCTGATGTACAGCCTTGACTATGTTAGGATATTTTGCTTCATATTCCTTGGCAATCTTTAATGTATCATCTTTTGTTGAACCATCATCAACAATTATTATCTCTACATCGTCACCACCTGCAAGGCATGATTTGATACATTTTTCCATATATGCTGCTGAATTATAACATGGAATTGCAAATGATAATAACTTCATATAATATCTCCAATCTCTACATTCTGTCAGGACACTGTATACCTAATAAATCAATACAAGTTTCAAGTATCTCTTTAGTAAGTGTGATTAATGCAATATAGCTTTCCTGCTGTTTCTTATCCTCTTCTGCAAGAATCTTTGTGTTATGATAAAATCCGTTAAATGAGTTAGAAACCTCATATATATACTGGCATATCTTGTGAGGTGCATTATCCTTGTATGCTCCATCTATAACATCTGAGAACTTAATAAGTGCAAGTGATAAAGCCTTCTCTGACTGTTCTTTTGAAGGCAGTATTGTAAGATCACCAACACTTACGCCTGTTTCCTTATACTTTGCAAGAATAGACTTTATTCTTACTATTGTATACAAAATATAAGGACCTGTATTACCTTCAAATGAAGCAAATCTATCTACATCAAATACATAATCTTTAGATGCCTGATTAGATAAATCACCATACTTAAGTGCAGCAAGACCCACAATCTTAGATATATTATCAGCTTCTTCATCCGTCATTGAACGGTTCTCTTTAATCTTATTAAGAATAACTTCATTAATATCAGATATAAGATGTTCAAGACGCATAACACCACCTGAACGTGTCTTAAATGGCTTGCCATCCTTTCCATTCATAGTACCAAAACCAACAAATCTCATATCTGCATCTGGTCTTACAATTCCAGCCTTCTTAGCTGTTCTGAATACCTGAGTAAAATGAAGCTCCTGTCTTTTATCAGCGAGATAAATGTATGTATCCGGCTTATATAACTTCTCTCTCTCAACAATAGTTGCAAGATCTGATGTAGCATAAAGTGCCGCACCGTCTGACTTTCTTACTATGCAAGGAGGAAATTCCTTAGTATCTGTTGGCTCTGCAATATCTACTACTGTAGCTCCCTGGCTTTCATAGGCAATTCCATCTTCAACCATCTTATCAACCATATCTTTAATATATGGCTGTGCATCACTTTCACCCTTCCATAAGTCAAATGATACATTAAGATTATCATAATTCTTCTTTAAATCCTTCTTGGAAACATTCATAATATGCTTCCATATTGCTGTGCATGCTCTGTCCCCGCTCTGAAGCTTAAGTGTGGATTCGTGTGCTCTCTTAGCGAATTCTTCATCTTCCTTAGACTTAGCACTTGCCGCCGGATATATCTGTTCAAGCTCTGATATCGTAAATGGGGGTTCACTTGGATACTCTCCTGTATACGCCTCATCAAAATATGGAAGTTCAGGCTTTCTGTCCCTTAACTCCTCTATGATAAGACCCATCTGAAGTCCCCAGTCTCCAAGGTGTACATCACCTATTGTATTGTTGCCTGCGTATCTGTTAATTCTCTTAACACTCTCACCAATTACAGCAGATCTTAAATGTCCTACATGTAATGGCTTAGCTGCATTAGCTCCACCATAATCCACTATTACAGTCTTAGCTTCCTCGCTGTTCTCATATCCGTACTTATCATCTTCTGACATCTTATTAAGATAATCTGAAAGATATCCAGCACTTACCTTTATATTGATAAATCCTGGCTTAACACTTTCAATTGTGTCAAACATACCATTAGATGTAAGCTTTGCAACTATCTCATCTGCAATAACAAATGGAGCTTTTTTATAAGTCTTAGCTGCTGCCATCGCGCCATTGCACTGGAATTCGCATAAGTCAGGTCTGTTAGATATAGTAATTCTTGCGTATTCTTCTGAATATCCACATTCTGCAAATGCTTTCTTAAATTCATCTGTCATAAGTTCAATTATGGTCTTCATTATATTCTCCATTCCTGTTAAATTCTGCTTCATAAAATATATTATTATAAAGTAACAAGAAAAGAATCCCGAAATCCGAGATTCTTTAATAAAATCATCTATTTAGTATAAAACACTTTCAAGGAAAAGTCCATAGCTCTCAGCTGGAAGTGACATAACAACATCTTTGCCAGCTATGATATTCTCTACATCTTCCACCTTCTTAAGTCCGCTTCCTACATCAAGAAGCATACCAATCATATATCTTGCCATATTATGAAGGAAATCGTCTGCTGTTATTCTTATCTCACAACTATCTCCATCTGTAGTTATCTCTACATCTTTGATATCCCTTACTGTAGACTTGCTCTTCTTCGCGGTAGTAAATGCTTTAAAATCATGCTTTCCAATCATATAAAAAGCTGCCTGCTTCATAGCCTTAATATCCGGAGTATCAAATGTATGATAAGCATACTTTCTTGTAAATACATTCGCTACATTAGCCATATCTATCTTGTATACATATGTCTTCTCCCTCGCATTAAGCTGGCTATGAAATCTTTCATCTACTAATTCCACGCGATTAACAGCTATATCCCTTGGAAGATATCTGTTAAGGTAATTCTTAACCTCTACAGGCTGGTACTTATCATTAAGCTTGAAATTAGCTGTCTGATTAAGTGCATGAACACCTTTTTCTGTTCTGCATCCAACATATATATCAATATCTTCACCTGTCATCTTCTGAATTATCTCTTTAATCTTACATTCTATAGTGTTAGAATTGGAGTCCTTGCCCATTCTGACCCAGCCGTCATATCTCCCACCATCATATTGAAGTTGTAATCTATAATTGTACATCTATTCTTCCATAACCTTTTCAATTGTATTAACAATCACGTCCATATCAAAAGGCTTCTGTATAAAATCAGCCGCTCCTTTCTTAAGAGCCTCTATCATATTAGCCTTCTGTCCTGCCGCTGTTACCATAATAATCTTGGCATCAGGGTCTATCTCTATAATATCCTTAACTGCATCTATTCCGCCAAGAACAGGCATTGTAATGTCCATAGTTGTTATATCCGGTCTGTATATTCTGAACTTTTCAACGCCTTCTGCTCCATCAACAGCCTCTGCAACAATCTCGTGTCCAGCCTGTTCAAGCATATTTCTTAAGAACTTTCTTGAAGTCTTAGAATCATCTACTATCAAAATCTTCGCCATAATATTCCTCCGTTCCATATGTCTATAATTAACCACCCGGCTTGTGCAGAAGCATTTAGTATCTGTAATCAACTGCAAATACAATATATCTATAACAATTCAACAACTAACAGATAATTGACTGACAATTATTAACAACTTCAGCTTCTGTAATACGCCTTAATTATGTACATATATTTTTATACATTAAGCTTAACTTTATCATCCGCAACCATAAGCAGATTAAATCTATGTCCTTTCATATTAAATGTAACTACATACATTCCATTATCAGCTTTAATCTGTGTATCCTGATAAAATACCGGTGGGTGTAAAGACACCTCTATCTCTTCATAACTGAGTTTAGTCGCATATGCACCATTAATAATATTAATAAGCTCGCATATTGCATCATAAGCATCAGCATCAAACTTATTCATATCTTCCTGGGAAAATGTAGATGCAACACAAAGAAGGTCAGCATCTTCACCTGCTATCCCTAAGAATACATCTATATCTCCGTCCATAATCTGACAGCCAACAAATTTGCCATCAAATTCCTTCTGATATATTATTCTCTCAAGTTCAATCTCTGTGCTCATAAACTGTGTAAATACCTTTAAAACACTCTGCATCTGCTTATTATAATATTCTGTATTCATATCAAGAAATGTTGTAACCATATCATCTATATTACCATCCTTGATAACCTGCAATTCATTGTCAGTAAATACAGATCCAGAATGATTCTTAGCAATATACTTGTTAATCATCTTATCCTGCATACCTCTTCTCCTTGTGCATAACCTTCTATAAATACATTATTCATACAATTTTACTGTAAGATTATTATACATCAAGAAAACATATATTAGCAACATCAATTTTCACTTATAAGCACTTATTATCGGATTTTATTTTCACTTATAAACGCTTATCAGTTTAATTGTTTAGACAGTTTATTCATTTTGCCACATTTATCATATACAACTTGTGCATATTTCACATTTAATATCCCAAAGATAATACACTAAAATTAACGTACAAACAACCCCAGCATTAAAATTAATTAATGCCGGGGTTGATTAAATGTCTATTATTCTAATCTGTTTATAATAGCAGCTTTATATTAAGCGTTCTCTACTGAGTAGTTAGGAGCTTCCTTAGTGATATGAATATCGTGTGGATGACTCTCTCTTAATGCAGCAGATGACATCTTAATAAACTTACCTGTCTCCTGAAGCAATGGAATTGTAGGTGCTCCACAATAACCCATACCTGAACGAAGACCTCCCATAAGCTGGAATATTGTATCTTCAACAAGTCCCTTATATGCAACACGTCCTTCAACACCTTCTGGAACAAGCTTCTTAGCACCTGTCTGGAAGTATCTGTCCTTGCTTCCGTTCTCCATAGCAGCGATAGAACCCATACCTCTATATACTTTATACTTTCTTCCCTGGAATAACTCAAATGAACCAGGAGCTTCATCACAGCCTGCAAGAAGACTTCCGAGCATACATACACTACCACCGGCAGCAATAGCCTTAACAATATCACCTGAGAACTTGATACCACCATCAGCGATAACTGGAATACCGAACTTCTTAGCTTCTGCATAAGCATCCATAACTGCTGTTACCTGAGGTACACCAATACCAGCAACAACTCTTGTTGTACAGATAGAACCAGGTCCTATACCAACCTTAACTGCATCTACACCAGCTTCGCAAAGTGCCTTAGCAGCTGCACCTGTAGCAATGTTACCAGCGATTACCTGTAAATCAGGGAATGCTGACTTGATATTCTTTAATGTTGTAATAATATTCTTAGAGTGACCATGTGCTGAATCAATTACAATACAGTCAACACTTGCATCAACAAGAGCCTGAACCCTATCCATAACATTGGCTGTAATACCAACCGCAGCACCTGCAAGAAGTCTTCCCTGTGAATCATGTGCAGATGCAGGATACTTAATAGACTTCTCAATATCCTTTATTGTAATAAGCCCTCTTAACTTGAATTCATCATCAACGATTGGAAGCTTTTCTTTTCTTGCCTTGCCAAGGATCTTCTTAGCTTCTTCAAGAGTAATTCCAACTGGAGCTGTTACAAGGTTCTCGCTTGTCATACATTCCTTAATTGGTCTTGAGAAATCTTCTTCAAATTTAAGATCTCTGTTAGTAATAATACCAACAAGCTTTCTATCATCATCTGTGATAGGAACACCAGAAATTCTGAACTTACCCATAAGTTCGTTAGCTTCCTGTAATGTATTATCTGGATGTAAGAAAAATGGATCTGTAATTACTCCATTCTCTGATCTTTTTACCTTATCAACTTCCTCTGCCTGCTGTTCAACTGACATATTCTTATGAATAATACCAATACCACCCTGTCTAGCCATAGCGATTGCCATTCTATGCTCAGTAACTGTATCCATACCAGCACTCATTAAAGGAATATTAAGCTTAATATTCTTTGTAAGATTAGTTGTTAAATCGATCATATTAGGTGTTACTTCTGAATACTGTGGAACTAATAACACATCGTCAAATGTAATGCCCTCACCAATAATTGTACCCATTTTCCTTTGTCCTCGCTTTCCTGTGAATAATATAATTAAGTTATATGCGCATAATAACGCAATTCTTTGTACAAAAAAATCCGAATACTCAATTCGGACATTTCTGTGTGGAGAAATCTGATAAACGCTCTATCATATTCCTTTTGTTTATAATATTAGAATTGTATCAGAGCATTTTTTAAAAGTCAATAACTTTAAACACATCTTTTTCAACAACATTTTGTATGCTGTGAAGAACACGTTCATCAGGATATATAAATACCCTGACTAATTCGTTATGTTCATTATACGCATATATGACAACTGAATCATGATTGCTTGCACCAACTGAATAATCATAAGTCTTAACGTCCATATGGTTCATACGGAGTGCCTCCTGCGAATCAGCTCTTGCCACAAGCTTTGCTCTTGAAAGTGTATACACACCACATCTTTTTCTTGCTGATTTTGCCATTATCCTGTCAATCGTAAGTGTATCATCCACTATCGAATACTCAAGCTCTGCATTATAATACTGGAATACTAAAAATGTCATCACCGCAAATAATGCAAGCACAATTATTCCAAATGTTCTTGTCTGTGGTATGGTTGTAGCCGCCACAATACAGCCTATTATAAGCAATGTCTTATAAACAACTGCTGTCTTAGGTGGTTTTACCTTCACTATCTGTTCTACTGCTATATCAAACATAAAGCCTCTCCTATCTTGTAATACTTCCAATTAATCAAAGTAATTAATTTTTTTCTTAGCGCCTGCTGCCTTAATCTTTACATCTGGTATCTCATAGTCTTCTATATCAATTATATCCTTGCTTTCGTCACACATTATAAGTAATCTGGCAATCATTTTAAGCTTTTCTTTCATTCCGAAGCTTCCACCAACACTATAAGCTGTGCCATTTACTTCATATTTATTCATTGATGAGAAATATACCGGTCTGTCCTCTTTTGCAACATCTGTATAATCTTTAACATCCAAACACAATAAAGCATCTGCTGCTTCCTCTAACTTGTCTGGGTGCTTAGCTATAACAGAACTGCATATTGTTCCAAGCATATCTGTCTGGTTCTGCGCGTATTCATTACCATATACGCTGAATTTCACAAGTGCTCCACTTCCCTTGCCGCCAGCAGAAGAACCACCTCTGACCTTTACCGCTGGAAGTTCAACCTGTTCTGAGCTGAATATCTCTGGGCTTTCACCACATATATTAAGCAGAAGTGCCATTTTCTTTAACTTGTCTACTACTGAATATGATGTTCCAACGCATATATGGCTTCCATTAGCGAATTCAAAGAATTCACAGCTTCTGAAATATGTAGGCATATCTGCCTTACGATTCTCAGAAAGACTATAATCAACATCAGATACGCAGTTCATCCCATTATACGAAGGAAGTTCGTCCACAATATCCTGATGTTTATTAAGAACATGTGCAAAAAATGTAAGCATCATATCTGACTGATTAAGCTCATACTCCTTGCCATAAAGCGTAAATCTGATATCACCTGTACTTGTAGCCTGTCTTATCCTGCTGTTATCAGTTGTGTTGATATTGTCTGTTGATGTGGCAAAATTATCTGTAGCAACACTGTCTGTTGATGTGCTATTTTCATCACCAATAATATCATTGCTGTCTATTTCATTGCTATTAGTATCATTATCCTGAACGACTGATATTAAGGCACTATTCTGACTTTCTGTAGATGATGAAGCTGTTGTGAATGATGAAGCATTGATGTACTTTTCTTTAAGTTCCTCCAATACAGCAATATTAATTTTATCATTCTTATCATTAGTAAAATTGTTATACATTAACTGTGCACAATCACCAGCTGTTCCATATTTCTGAATACTATAGCTTGACTCTTTAAAAATATAACTAAGCATACTTATCGCAACTCTATGTGCTGTATTCAGACCATCTATAGTTGACCTGACATCTTTCTTTAACTTGCTCTTTACTGCAATATTATCTTCCATGACATCTTTAAGGACATTTACTTCCTCTGGAACCATCTTTATTGCCATACTCTGACTTTCTTTTGCAACTGTATTATTATACACTGCATCTTCCATTTTTTGTATTGTAGACATATTATCATCCAATGCAATATAAAAATTCTCAAGATACTTGCCTTTTTCCATCTTTAAATCCTCTGAACGTGTTACAAGCTGTTCTATAAGGCAGGCATAACTACGGAAATAGTTAAGACTAAGAAATGAAATCATAGCAACACAATCAACATCATATAAACGCTCCTTAATATTCTGTAACCAGTTCTTAGAAATATTCTCCTGAAGCTCTATATCTATATATACATTAATTCCACGTTTTCTAAGTTCATATACAAATTCATAAACCTTCTCTTTATCCTTACTTGCATAACTTACAAATACATAAGGTTCACCCTTTATCCATCCATCTTCAAGTTTCTTTTTAAGCTCATCAATATCAGCCATCACCATTCCTCCTGCGTGACAATTAAAATCCAATATGGAAGTATTATAACATACCCCCTAACTTTTTTAAATAGAAACAACTATCCCTGGTATTTTTCACTGGTGCTTTATCTTGTAATATTTCTTACCCAGATATACTTCTTATAATGTATATATACTGCCGGGAGCTTTACCAGCTCATCCAGGCTTATTATGATATATACAAGCCAGACTGGTGCATTGAATACAAATGCTGCTATAAAGCCAAGCGGAACCGCAAAGCACCACATTGCACCAATATTCCCCTTCATATCAAACTTTGCATCACCTCCGGCACAGAATATCCCATCCAGAACAGTTGTATTCACCGACTGCCCCATCAGATTAATGCCGAGGACTATCAGCATAAAGCCAAGATACCCCTTCGCTGTATCTGACATAGGGGCTGCACGCGATACAACCGGAGCTACAACGATAAGAAGCAGACCTGTTATTATCCCAATGGCTATTGACAGTCTTGTAATTCTTCCACCATATTTCCTGGCTTTATCAAGCTTACCTGCTCCTAGAAGATTACCTATAATAATTCCTGCCCCGGCACTAACACCCCTTATAACGCACTGCACCATGCTCTTTACTATACTGGCTATGGAATTCGCTGCAACAGCATCACTTCCCATATGTCCAAGTATAACTGAGTATAATACAAATGCAATGCCCCACACTAAGGAGGCACATAGCACAGGTGTTGTGTAATACCAGAAATCTCTTGTCAGTGCTTTATCTGTATGAATAATTCCTTTCCATTCCAAAGCGGCAATCCTGTCTTTGTTAACTACAATATATGCCCATACAAGCTCTATCACTCTCGATATTACAGTTGCATAAGCCGCTCCACGTATGCCAAGACGTGGCATACCAAACAAGCCAAATATAAGGACAGCATTGCAGACTATATTAACAGCAACTGCTGATGAGCTGATAACAGAGCTTTGAGCCGCCCTTCCTGTATTCTTAAGAAGAATCAGATATACCTGCGATACTGCACACAGCACATAAGATAAGGCTACCGCCCTGATATATAGTGTACCGCTTGCAATAAGCTCCGGTTCGTTAGTGAATATCCTTATAAGTCCCTCAGGTATGAGAAGCGCAAGAATAGTGAATATGCCGCCTGACAGCAGATTAGCATATAAAGCCACCGGCATGACCTTTTCAATAGCTTTTATGTCCTTCTTTCCCCAGTACTGTGAAATTATTATTCCTGAGCCTGCTGTTATCCCTGCTATAAACAGATTAAGCACAAACTGTATCTGTCCGGCAAGTGAAGCTGCAGACAACGAGGTCTGGTCCACAAATCCCAGCATAACCGCATCTGTGGCACTTACAAGTGCCAACATAAACTGCTGTATTGCTATCGGAACAACCAGTTTAACCAGCTTTTCTGACAAATCATCATTCTTTCTTCTACTAAAAAACATAAACCAAGCTCTCCTGACATATATGAATCAGCTCAATCTGCTGCAATTCACTTAATAACCTTGATAGCATAACACATTCCTTTTATATTGCACAACAAAAAGCCCCCTTGTTTATGAATATAAAACATAAACAAAGGGACTTTTTTAATATGATGTAAGTGTTAAATTTATTTTATCAACTTGCTGATGTATAGCAAATTATTACTTATTACATCATTCCGCCCATACCGGCAGCTCCTGCTGGCATTGCTGGTGTATCTTCTTTGATATCAGCTACAACTGACTCTGTTGTAAGGAGTGTTGAAGCTACACTTGTAGCATTCTGTAATGCACTTCTTGTAACCTTAGCTGGGTCAAGAATACCAGCATCAATCATATTAACGTATTCATCATTAAGAGCATCGTAACCTGTTCCTACTTCTGACTCTCTTACTTTGTTGATGATAACTGCACCTTCAAGACCTGCATTGTGAGCAATGTGGTATAAAGGAGCTTCAAGTGCCTTAAGAATAATCTCTGCACCTGTCTTCTCATCACCACTGAGTGTAGCAGCAAGTTCTGCAACCTTCTTAGAAGCGTGGATATAAGCAGAACCACCACCTGAGATAACGCCTTCTTCTACAGCAGCTCTTGTTGCATTAAGGGCATCTTCCATACGAAGCTTAGCTTCCTTCATCTCTGTTTCTGTTGCAGCACCAACTCTGATAACAGCTACGCCGCCTGCAAGCTTAGCAAGTCTTTCCTGTAACTTTTCCTTATCAAAGTCAGATGTTGTTTCTTCAAGCTGTGCACGAATCTGTGCAACTCTTGCTTCGATATCTTCCTTAGCACCTTCGCCGTCAACGATAACTGTATTTTCTTTCTGAACCTTAACTGACTTAGCTCTACCAAGCATATCCATTGTTGTATCCTTAAGTTCAAGGCCAAGTTCTTCTGAAATAACCTGACCACCTGTAAGAATAGCGATATCCTTAAGCATTTCCTTACGTCTGTCACCATATCCTGGAGCTTTGACAGCTACAACATTGAATGTACCTCTTAACTTATTAACAATAAGTGTTGTAAGAGCTTCACCTTCAACATCTTCTGCAATGATAAGAAGCTTAGCACCATTCTGTACAATCTGTTCAAGAACTGGTAAGATTTCCTGAATATTAGAAATCTTCTTATCTGTGATAAGGATATATGGGTTATCAAGGTTAGCTTCCATCTTATCCATATCCGTTGCCATATATGCTGAAATATATCCTCTATCGAACTGCATACCTTCTACAAGATCAAGTTCTGTCTTCATTGTCTTAGATTCTTCGATTGTGATAACACCATCATTAGAAACCTTTTCCATAGCATCAGCTACCATCTGACCTACTTCTTCATCACCAGCTGAGATAGATGCAACCTTTGCAATCTGGTCTTTTCCTGTAACCTTCTCGCTCATATGTGCAATAGCTTCAACTGCACAATCAGTAGCCTTCTTCATACCTTTTCTTAAGATGATTGGGTTAGCACCTGCTGCTAAGTTCTTCATACCTGCATTAACCATAGCCTGTGCAAGAACTGTAGCTGTTGTTGTACCATCACCTGCCACATCATTAGTCTTAGTAGCAACTTCCTTTACAAGCTGGGCACCCATATTCTCAAATGCATCTTCAAGTTCGATATCCTTAGCGATTGTAACACCATCGTTAGTGATAAGTGGTGCACCATATGATTTATCAAGAACTACGTTACGTCCCTTTGGTCCGATTGTAACCCTTACAGTATTAGCTAATTTATTAACACCCTCTTCAAGAGCTTTTCTTGCTTCAATTCCGTATTTAATTTCCTTTGCCATTGCTATTACCTCCATTATTATCTGTAATAAAAATATATCTGATATCAACTAACTATCACTTTTCATATATACGCCAGTAAACTGGCTGTATCTGATTAGTCCTCGATTACCGCAAGAATATCATTCTGCTTTACAACGATGTATTCTTCATCATCAAGCTTAACTTCTGTTCCAGCATACTTAGAATATATTACCTTATCACCAGGCTTAACCTGCATTGTAACTTCCTTGCCATCAACAACCCCGCCAGGTCCAACTGCAACTACCTCTGCCTGAGATGGTTTCTCCTTTGCCTGTCCTGGTAATACGATACCTGACTTTGTAGTTTCTTCTGCAACTAATGCTTTAATTACAACTCTGTCTCCTAATGGTACTAATTTCATATATATCCTCCATTCCGCTGTCTGAAATGTATATGGCAGCAATTTGTTTTTTGCTTGTTAGCACTCATTTCAACCGAGTGCTAATTTCAATAAAATTAAGATAGCACCCGGCTAATAATTTGTCAACAGCTATTTCTAAATATATTAATGATTTAACATTTTGATTATACTTTTTTTATTTTTTATTCTTATTAGCGACACCCATCTTGACAGTCTTTCCATAATAGAAAAGATACTGCTGTGCATATCCGCCAAGCTCGCCAAATCTTTCCTTAGCAAATGAAGCTATAACATCTTTGGAAGTATCATTTCCGTCAAAATACAGATATTCCATTATTCTTTTTATCCACACATCAATAGGAAAGCTGTCCCTTTTACCCAATGCAAAAAGGCTTACACAGCTTGCGACCTTGTTGCCAACCCCTTTTATCTGACACATTTTCTCAATGCCCTGCTCACTATCCAGTGCAATAAGCTCATCATAGCTAATTTTTCCCTCGCCGACACATTTTACGGCATCATATATGTAAGGTGCTCTAAAGCCTGTCTTTAATTCCTTCAAATCCTCTACTTCTGCTTTGGCTAACTTCCTTACATCAGGAAATGTATACATAGGTACACCTTTCACCTCACCCGCATAATCGCCATACTTTGCAGAAATATCTGCAACAATCTTCTTTATATGTGGTATCTGTTTGTTCTGCGATATAATAAATGAAATAAGTGTCTCAAAAAATTCCTGATTAAGAATTCTGACACCTGACATTGCCTCAATTGCTTCCTTAAGCTTATCATCTTTCTTTAGAAGCCTTTCCTTTATAAGACCATAATTCCTGTCTATATCAAAATAATTTCTCCACAAATCCATATACAGCTTCTCATCAGTATCATAAAATACAATTTCTTTTTCAGTCTGTATTATATGTAACATATGTCCAAATGCTGTAAGGACATAATCATTTTCATCAAGCTTATTAAAATGGAAGCACTGTCCACATTCAAGTGTTTCATTCAATTCAAAATCATCAGGTTTGTTAATAATATAATCACTCATATTAATTCTCCTCCCTGTACAAAATAAAATGTACGGTATATTATCATCAGACTGCCATAAACATCCATATATCTAGCAGTTGTGTATTATTTTATAATGTAATATAATTATAATGTATAATGTAATAATACCAAATTATATTTAATTTAACAAAGTATAAGCCTAAATTATTATAGAAAGATTTATTAACATATATGAAAAATTTATATAAGCCTATCCACAAGCGTGTATGCACTATACTCGCATTTGTGCTTTTATCTGTCGCATTGACAGGCTGTACAATTCCAATATCATTTAATATGTCTTCCAATTCAGCTATGACAATACCTAAGACTGCATTTTCCCAGTCCGCAGATACAACTGAGGAGATTGTTCAGGCTATAATTGCAAGTATGGATAGTGACAATAATGTCTGCGAATTATTTATTACTGATGAGGAGTTAATTGATGCCAACAAATGGCTTTCATTAATTAACGGCATAGAACAGTTAAGATGTGAATACAGGCGCATTAAAAATGGTTTCAATGTGCGGATAACTTATGAATGTTGGGACAATTCTGCAATCATTAAAGCTTACAGAAGTGAGTCAACATATAATCTTAATGAACGCCAGCTTGTGCTTTATGACAAATATACCAAAATACTTGAAGAGATTATTTCGCCAAATCAATCTGATATTGAAAAGGAGATTGCCATACACGACTATCTCGTTGATAACATCAATTATGTTGATACCGGCGACTCTTCCTACAACGCCTACAGTGCATTAATCAACGGAATTGCCGTATGTAGCGGCTATACTGAATGTTTTAAGACATTGTTAGATATGCTTGGAATAGAAAATGCAACGATTTCAGGAGAGGCTGGCGGACAGCAGCACATATGGAATGTTGTCAACCTTGATAATCACTGGTATCACGTTGATGTAACCTGGGATGACCCTGTTGGTTCATCATCTAATTATATAGACCACTCATATTTTAATATCAGTGCTGACGATATGGCACTCGACCATACTTGGGACAGAAGCCGTTACTCCGCTTATGAAAAATGTGGTGCAAAATATTCCTACAGCAGATACAAAAAACTACCTTTAATAAGCAATGTCAACCAACTAAATAAACTCATATATTCAACAGTTAAAAATAAAACTGCACATATTGAATTCACTACAACTTATAATGCAGATCTTAAAGAGGCAATATCAAGAACCGGACAGCAGTTATCCTATTCTTATAAGAATATTGATCGTGTTAATTACACGTTATATTCTGTTACATTTACATATTAATTGATATATAAATGTAATAATTATTACATTTATATATCAACAAAAAGCTGATTATCTCCATTTTTATTAATGAGGGTAATCAGCTTTTATTAATATCAATTAATTTCTTAATATAATGTATATATCATACCATAAATCTTGTGCAGCTTTTCTGCACATATAAAGTTCCATAAGGAACTTTTAAGATGAGCACTTTTGTGCTCATTATACCATAACGAACTTATCTTCTTCCGAAAAATAACACATTATTATGTTATTGGATATTAACTCCAGTATCTTTTAATGTTGCTCTTACAAGTGAGTCTTTAGCATTTTTCCAGGGCTCATTGGCATATTTGTGATCAAATTTATTAATAAACCAAGCTACATCATCTCTTACTCTCTTCATATTATCTATATAAAGCTTAGTGATAAGCTCTGTGAATTCTGTATACTGTGCTCCCGAAAGCTTGCCGCTCGCCCTTTTCATCAAAAGTCCATAGTGGCTGGTACAAAAGCCTTTGCAGTTTTTAAGTTTCTCTACAAAATCTTTGTCGTGTTTATACATATAAAACACTGTATCTATGTATCTTTCAATGGTATCTTCTACCTTATCGCACACAAAGCATTTTCCTTCAAGCTCATCTATATAACTGCATACCTGTGCCTCTTTGCCTTTTTTTAGGAGTGTCTTTCCAGCGCCCTTATCATATCTATAACTTTCTATCTGCTTAATGACATAATCCATATGTGTCTTCATAACAAGTGCATAACCAAGTCTGTTATTCTGCTCGTATATCTTCTTAATATGACGGCTGCAAAATCCCATTTTATCAGTCTTTTCTCTTATGTCATCTTCCATATAGCTTGGACCCATGGCATACTCAACCGCATCATTCTCCAGCTTTTCAAACATTGAACAAATCGGACATTCACTATCCAACGCAAACGCATCATTAACTGGAACTGTATATATCTTTTCTTTCATAACTTAATATCCTCTTCCATTAATTCTTGTAGTGGTATTTTAGCAAGAATAGGGAGAATATTCAATATATTGGGGAAGCCAAGTTATTTAGGTTACTTAACTTGTCTTGTCATCAATCTAAACCGGAATTTACACATAGTAGAAATTATTTAGGTTACTTAACAAATGATAAAGAATAAAGAAAATAATATCTACACACAGTAGAAATTACTCCTATAGCATAGCCGCATACAATTAATGTATCTCTATCAATCTACAATTAGCCGAATTCTATTATATCCAGCTCTATTATCACTTTTGTTACCGTTAGGTTACACAAATATTATATTTAATCTCATATCATATGTCAAATTCAATATAATTACATATAGTAGCAGCAAGTCATTTTCCACATATAATACTAATAAGTTTAATATATGGAGTTTTTTCGATTATGAGAACGCAGAATACGTGGGCGATTGCTATGTGTTATGTACCGTGGCAGAAATGGGGAGATTTGTATGACCCTTGCAAAGCCCTTAAATGTGGAACTTTATTTCCTGTATTATCCAAACCTTTTGCAGGAGGCAGAGTATGAATAATATGACTAACCAGCCATCTATGAACCAGAGGTCTTCCTGCAATTGCCAGCAGAATTGCAATAATGGCTATTCTAATAATAGCTGTAATAACAACCGCAATTACAATAACAATCTGCACAACAGCGGCAATTCCAACAGCACCCTCACTCCAACCCGACAGTCCAGTTGTACTTTAACAGCCGACAAACGTGGGCTTATGCATAATATTTATGAACTGGGATTTGTACTAACAGAAGTCAATCTCTACCTTGACACCCACCCTGATGACCTCGAAGCAATTGAATATTATGCACAGATAAAAGATAAATACCGCGATTATATGACACAGTATGCAGATTATTATGGACCACTCGATAAATTACACATTTCCAACGACAATTACTGGATGTGGGTAGCAACTCCAATGCCTTGGGAAATGGAGGGTTGCTGATATGTGGAATTATGAAAAACGACTTGAATACCCTATTAAAATAAAACAGACGAACCCTACTCTGGCGGCTATGATAATCAGTCAATATGGTGGACCGGACGGCGAGCTTGGTGCTTCTATGCGTTACATCTCGCAAAGATATTCTATGCCATACAGGGAAGTTGCCGGGCTGCTTACAGATATCGGCACTGAGGAGCTGGGGCATTTTGAAATGATTAGCACAATGGTTCACCAGCTCACAAGAAACCTTACAATGGAACAGATTAAAGGAACTCCTTTTGAAGCCTACTATGTAGACCATACATCAGCAGTGTGGCCTCAGGCGGCAGGTGGTATTCCATTTAATGCGTGCGAATTCCAGTCAAAGGGTGATTCTATAACAGATATCGTTGAAGATATGGCGGCAGAACAAAAGGCACGCACAACTTACGATAACCTTATAAGGCTTGCCAAAGATGACCCCGATGTTCTCGACCCGCTTAAATTCTTAAGAGAGCGTGAAATCGTCCACTTCCAACGTTTTGGTGAAGCCTTATCTATAATACAGAGCAAGCTTGACTGTAATAATTACTATCTATACAATCCTGAATTTGATAAAAACTGCAACTGTATCAAGAAATAATTATGCCAATATGAAATCATAGTCTATATCATAAAATTGGACTGTCGCAATAAGAAAATATAACTATATAGATATACCGACTTAACTATCAATCTATATAATATATACATTTCTTAGTGCGGCAGCCCCTTTATTAATATATAAAGCTGTCTGGCAGGTGTACGCTCTCCTGTATCTTCCTTATATTTCCTGTCTATACAAGCTGCGTGTGAACCATACGAATTCTTCCACATCAGATAGCTTCTATATCCAATAATAATTTGTATCAAATAATAATTATATATTCTTAATTAGTATGTCATAACCTCATATCCATCATCAGTAACGTGAACCATTATTTCCCACTGTGCTGAATATGAATCATCTTCTGTGTATATTGTCCAGCCATTGTCATCATCAACATATACGTCCGGGTAACCGGCATTAATCATTGGCTCAATAGTGAATACCATACCGGGTGCCATAACCATACCTGTTCCCTTCTTAATAACATAACTGACAAATGGTGTTTCGTGGAATTCAAGACCAATTCCGTGTCCGCCCACTTCACGAACCACTGAATATCCATTTTCCTTGGCGTGCTTGCTTATTGCATCTGCAACATCCCCCAGATGTCCCCATGGCTTAACCTGTGCAAGTCCAAGCTCCACACATTCCTTTGCAACATCTACAAGCTTCTTATGCTCTGGTGCAACATTTCCTAAACAGAACATTCTTGAAGAATCTGAAAAATAGCCATTAAGAATTGTTGAGCAGTCAACATTTACGATATCACCATCTGCTAATACTATATTAGATGATGGAATACCGTGACATACTTCATTGTTTATAGATGTACACACACTCTTTGGAAATCCTTCATAATTAAGAGGTGCTGGAATTCCACCCATAGCTGTTGTCTTTTCATACACCATCTCATCAATTTCCTGTGTTGTCATACCCACTTTAATGTTCTCAGCTACATAATCAAGTACAGCAATATTAATCTTACTGCTCTCTCTCATACCCTGAAGCTGTTCTTCATTCTTTATAATGCTTCTTGGTGGAACTTTGTGGAATTTCTTTCTGTACATTTCAATTTTCTTATCAAAATCCATATGGCATTCACAATAAGGCTTTTTACTGCCACACCAGCAAGGGTCATTTCTCATTAACTTCTTCATTGTTGTTACTCCTCATTTCTGTGCATATATACACTTTCTAATCTGTAATATTACTATATATACAATACCAATTTATAATACTGTTATAGATATGCAATACCACAATATATCTACATCAACTATACCTGCAAATTACCAATTACTGCTATATATCCTCATCTTCACATTATTGCTGTAATACCTCAACTATAGCTGGCAGGAACTGCTTTTTACGCGAAACAACACCAGGAAGTATTACGTAATTGTTGGTTATCTCATCAAGGTTAAATGCCTGCATAAGCACCTGTTCAGCATTCTTACCTGATAACATAACATACGATGTCTCTTTCATTACATCTGTCAGAAGAAGATATGCAATATTTATGTCATCTGACTTATCCGTAACACTTGTGATATAAGAAGCTTCTTTCTTAATAAGCTCCTCTATCTCTTCCTGACTCATACAATTTACTTGTCCAACACCTACAGTTATCTCTCCAATTGAGAACTTCTTATAATCCCTATAGAATATCTCTTCTTCTGATTTATCGGAAAGATTACTTCCTGCCCTGAACATTTCCCTGCCGTATTCTTCTATATCAATACCAGCTATATCAGCTAATACCTGGCAGGCATCAACATCATAATGTGTGCAGGTTGGTGATTTTAATATAAGCGTATCTGATATTATTGCCGAACATAACAGTGCAGCTGTCGTCTTATCAATATCTATATTATGCTCACAGTACATCTGATATATTATTGTTGCAGTACAGCCAAGCGGCTGGTTTCTGAAAAATACAGGTGTTATCGTCTGTATACAGCCAAGTCTGTGATGATCTATTATCTCTAATATATCAGTATCCTCAATACCAAATACAGCCTGGTTCTTTTCATTATGGTCTACAAGAATTATCTTCTTCTTATCGGTCTTAATAATATTTCTTCTTGAAATCATACCGACATATCTGCCTGTATCGTCCTCAATTGGGAAATCCCTGTAACGCTTCTTAGCCATTATATCCTGTATATCTTCAATAAAATCGTTTAGCTTGAACTTAATAAGTGCTTCCTGCTTCATAAAGAAACTTACAGGAATGGCCTGATTAATAAGTCTTGCAACTGTATATGTATCATACGCTGTCGATATTATAACACAATTATGCTGTGCAGCTATCTTGGTTATTGTGCTTGATACCTTTGCACCCTCACATATTATAAGACATCCCGCCTCCATCTCAATAGCACATAATTGTGACTCATATCTGTTGCCAAGAATTACAAAATCACCCTCTTCAATCATATTTTCCATCATATCAGGATTGGCGGCAGCAATAATCATCTTTCCCTTATTAAAATGCTTATCTATATCACCGGTTATAACTTCGCCCTTAAGGGTATCCACGATATTACTAAGACTTGTGCCTGAAACAGATAATATATCACTATCATACATTTCAAAATATGACTTAGCAACATCACTGATTGTAACAAGTCCTTTCAGCTTATCATCTTCAATGATAGGAAGTGTCTCAACACCTCTTTCTTTCATTAATTTCCACGCATTTCTTACTGAAAGTTCTTCCGATATTCCACTTATCTTCCTGACATCAATATCTCTTACCTGAGGTCTAACATCTTTAATATATGCCGGAGGCTTTACACCACATTTTTCAAGAACATACTGAGTTTCTTCGTTAAGATGTCCGGCTCTTTTAGGAATGTAATCCTCACTTCCAGTAATCAGATTTTTCAGTCTGGAATAGCATATTGCTGAACACACCGAATCTGTATCCGGATTCTTATGCCCTATTACATATACCTCTCTCATAACAATCTCCATTCTTACGCAATTTAATACAACATTGCTGTATTGCGAAGGGACAACAGTCAGTCTTAATACATACCTGCTTGTCATAGTAATCACGAATATATCATTATTTATTCATAACTTATATTATGAACTCTTATTATTAAAAAGTCCAGTATATAGATGATTGAGTTTTATTATTAAAATCCATTATATATATGGTTAAATTTTGTTAATAATTCCCATATATAAATAATTAAATTTTATTACTTTTATTAACAAAAAAGCTGGAATTCTACAAGCTTATATCCTTAAGGCATATTCTGCATTAAAGGCAGCTATGTAAATTCCAGCTTATCTTATTAATCTGTGATTATATTTAACTAATTCCTGAAGACAACTATCTTAGTCTCATCTGTATATCCAATTGTTCTCATATAGTTCCTCATATCACCGATGGCCTTCTTGTATTCTCCATAAGCTTCACGGCACTTTTCAAATGCTGCAATAGCCGCAGCATCATCTCCCTTATCCTTAGCTGTCCAAGAATCACAAGCATACTTGTGAACAAGTCTGTGTGCAGAATCAAGCTTCTTGAATTCCTGACATCCTGTAATCTTAGGATCTGTCTGTGCATGCATCCACTTACCAAGCTTACAACTGTCCGGATTGTTAAGCTGTGTAATCTTTAATCTCTCGAAATCTGCAACATTGTTGTACACTCTCCACATAAGGATAAAGTGGTCAATCTCGAATATTTTTAACATATCCTGAGTTGTTACTTTACCAGCTTCCCTGAACATATCGCTTCGGCAGGTATCTATATATCTTCCTATCTTGAATATATGGGTACCAGTCTCTGTACATTCTTTAGTCAGCATTCCGTAAGAATCTGCTATTGTCTGTACCTGATTAGTAAATTCTGTTGTTGTCTCTGACTGTCTGTCAATGTCATTGAAAATGCTTTCTACAGAAGCATTGATTGCTACCATCTGTTCATTCATCCGTTCAATATCTCTTAATGATATCTCTACCTTTTCATTACCTTCTGATAACTTGACTGTTGTCTCATTCATTGAATTAGCAAGCACTTCAATATCCTGCTTAAGTTCATTGACATATTTAACAATATCTTCTGCCGACTCAGATGTATTGCTTGAAAGCTGTCTTACCTGATCAGCAACTACTGCAAAGCCCTTTCCTGCTTCACCTGCTCTTGCAGCCTCAATTGAAGCGTTAAGTGCAAGAAGATTGCTCTGGCTTGCTACCTTCTTAACAATATCAACAATCTCGCCGATCTTATTAATCTTCTCGTGGAATGCATTAACCTGATTGTTAATATCCGCTATCTTCTGTGATGATTCATTAACGACTGTTATACTGTCGTTCATATTAGCGGCACTACTCTGTGACACCTGTAACATATCGTGGGTATTATCACGAATCTCACCCATTGCATCTGAAATATTACCAATTGACTCCTTAAGTATCTGGCTTGAAGAATTCATATCTGTTATAGACTGCTGTTGTGTATACACCTGATCAAGCATATTCTTAACATATGAATTATCTCCTATAGACTTCATTGCATCATTAAGTCTCATAATATAATTATTATTAGCTTTCTTATATGCACCAATCATCTGGTTAAGCTTTTCTGCATATATAGGATCTCTAAAACCTTCAGCAGAGACCTCACTGAAATCGCCGGCTATAATCTTATCCATAGCCTGCAATAATAATTCTCTGTCATTGCCTAATGTGTCTTGTGCTGTTCTATTTTTCCCAAACATAACAAAACGACCTCCATTCATTGCTACTTTTATAATTCATTTTAACATATTTAATATATTTAGCCAACTAAATAATTAGCTTTTTTAACATTTTTCACAGATTTAATCACATATATTAATTCATCTGAATAATATAATTATTGAACAGATAAAAATGTGTTTTATACATTTAGAATGGAGGATTTTATTGAAGACAATCAAACGTGTCATTGCTATGCTGTTATGTGTAATGATGATAATGAGTGCATTTGCGTGCAGAAAAGATACCGATAATTCTACAGTTAAGATTACACTCAGCGAGGTTGCCCATTCTATATTCTACGCACCACAATATGTATCTATTGAGCTTGGATATTTTGAAGATGAGAGCATTGACCTTAATCTTGTCACAGGCTTTGGTGCTGATAAGGTAATGACCGCTCTTGTATCAAAAGAAGCTGATATCGGTTTTATGGGTTCAGAAAGTTCTATATATGTATATCAGGAAGGTTCTACCGACTACGCTGTCAACTTCGCCCAGCTTACCCAGCGTGCAGGCAATTTTCTTGTATCCCGCGATAATGAAACTGATTTTAAATGGGATAATCTTAAAGGCAGGACAGTTCTTGGCGGCAGAGCCGGTGGTATGCCTCAGATGCTTTTCGAATATATCCTTAAGAAAAATGGAATATCTCCTGTAGATGACCTTACAATACTTCAAAATGTTGACTTTGGTTCTACAGCAGCCGCTTTCACATCAGGAATAGCTGATTACACTGTAGAATTTGAGCCTTCTGCAACGCTCCTTGAACAGCAGAAGGAAGGCTATGTAGTAGCTTCTCTTGGTACTGACAGCGGATATGTTCCTTATACTGCCTACTGTGCTAACAAAAGCTTTATTGAAAAACACCCTGATGTAATCCAGGGCTTTACTAACGCTATCCAGAAAGGCCTTGACTACGTCAATTCCCACACCAGCAGTGAAATCGCAGAAGTTATCGCTCCACAGTTTCCTGAAACCGACCTTGATACTATAACAACCATTGTTGACCGTTACAAGACGCAGGATACATGGAAGGGCGACACTATCTTTGAAAAGAAAAGCTTTGAGCTTCTTAAAGACATATTAAAGCAGTCTGGCGAGCTTGGCAGTGATGTGCCTTATGAAAAGCTTGTAACAACTGACTATTCTAAAAAGGCGGCTGGAAAATAAATCTGCCTTTTAAAATTAAAAATGTATGGATTATAATCCAGCCACAGCGGCATAATCCATACATTTTATACATTATATATCTTTTGCATATTATATATCTTTGCATATTATATACATTTTATATATTCAATCCGATACAACCAAGAGCTCCACCAATCTTTATAAACCTTGCAGCTACCCCTTAAGAAGCTTTCTAAATCTTCTGCTATGACCTTCAATATATTCTATTACTGTGCCTACAATCCTGCACATCAGTACAAACAGTCCAACTGCAACAACTGCATACACAATAATGATATTAAGCATTACCATATTGATAGCTGCGATTGCAAATATCTTCTTAAAGAATAATAGACATATTGCAATTCCAACCCCCATCGCAATACATACCAATGCCCTCAGCCAGTCAAATGGCCTGCATATTCTTATAAGTGACATCATTCCGATTATAAGAAGTACTATTATTGCAACTGTTGATATCTGCTCATTGCTCATTCCAATAACTGCACCATGTATCGATATCACCGCCAGCATAATAAAATCAGTTATTCCTGCGGGCAGTGCCTTTATAATGACATTCGTAAGGAAATCCCCACGTATTATATTCTTATTAGGCTGTAATGCCAGAAAGAATGCCGGTGTTCCAATTGTAAATGCTCCAAGCAGTGACAATTGAGTTGGATAAAGCGGATAAAGGTTAGCCGCTATAAGTGTAAATATTGTCGTTAATATCGAGAATATATTTTTAACAAGAAACAGAGAAGCTGACCTCTGTATATTATTAACCACACGCCTGCCCTCAAGCACAACCTGAGGCATTTTGGAAAAATCTGAGTCTAAAAGAACTACCTGTGCCGCATTGCTTGCTGCCTCGCTTCCCGATGCCATAGCCACACTACAGTCAGCACATTTTAACGCTAGCACATCATTAACTCCATCTCCTGTCATAGCTACAACCTTGCCGCTTTCTTTATAGGCTTCTATAATCTCCTTCTTCTGGCTTGGAACAACTCTCCCGAATACAGTATACTTAGTTATCGCTTCCCTTATATCCTGTCTGCTCTTAAGTGTCGTTGCATCTATATAATTCTCTGCATTGTTAATTCCTGCCCTCACAGCCACCTTTGAAGCTGTGACCGGATTATCTCCGGATATAACAACTATATCCACACCTTGCGAAGCAAAGTATCCAAATGTTTCTTTGGCTGTATCCCTTATCTCATTCTCCAATATTATAAAAGCATAAGGATTAACCGCTTCTTCTATAATATTACCGCAAGGGTCACCCGCACACTCGCCAAATACAAGTATTCTTTCTCCGTGTCCTGAATATCTTTCAAATATATCCTCATATTCTGCATATGTATCAAGCAGTACATATTCAGGTGCACCGAATATATAACATCTGCCATCTAATACTGCTCCGCTGTATTTGTTCTGTGAAGAAAATGAGTATACTCTATCTGCACTATTATCCCTGCCCGTAATATGGTAATAATTCTTTATCGCTTTCATCGTTTCATTATCATCATCCATATTGCCGGCAACTCCTGCAATAAGCTTTCCTACATTGTCCTTTAAAAATACAACATCACTTACAGACATATCCGGTCTTGTAATTGTACCTGTCTTATCAACGCACAACACATTAACCCTTGCAAGTGTCTCCACACAATTCATCTCATGTACTAATACATTGCTCCTGGCTAGCTTCTTGACACTGACTACTAAAGCCACGCTGGCAAGCAGATACAGACCTTCCGGAATCATTCCTACCAGTGAGGCAACCATAGATACAACACTATTCTTTATAGTATGCCCAAGAAAGAAATGGCTCTGCACATACATAATAATTCCAAGTGGAACTATTACAACTCCAATTATTTTGACAAGATTATCCAAAGATTTCATCATATTGGTCTTTTTTTTCTTACGCCCTGCCTTGGCTTCCAATGCCAGTCTTGCCGCATACGCCTTATGGCCTACTTGCGTAAGAACTGCCTTACATTCTCCTGATACAATATAACTTCCTGATAATAATATGTCTCCTTTATTTTTAATAACTTCGTCAGATTCACCTGTTATCATCGCCTCATTAACTCTGACACAGCCCTCTGCAAGTATGGCATCGGCACTTAACTGGTTGCCCGCTGTGAATATACATACATCGCCTTTAACAAGTGTAACTGAATCGACCTCTGATACAGCACTGTCCCTTATAACCTTAGTTCTAGGGGCATTAACAACAGTAAGCCTGTCTAATACTATCTTGGCTTTTATTTCCTGTACTATACCAAGTATAGTATTAAGCAATATAATAGGCAAAAAGGTCATATTAATATATGACCTTACAAGAATTAAAAGTGCTGCAAATACCGCAAATACAAAGTTAAAATATGTAAATACATTTCCTGCGATTATCTGTCCTATTGTCTTAGACTGATTACCTACAGGAATATTATCCAAACCCTGCTCTTTTAATTTATTTACCTCTTCTGTTGTTAAACCAGTTACTATATCAGTCATTAGCGTAATTCATCTCCCTGACAACAACCTTGAACACATATGCTATTGCCGCAATATCTATAACCATCTTAATAACAAAGCAGACTATTATTGATACTGGCGAACTGTAATCAAATATCTGGAATGATATATAACTTGCAAACTGTATTATTGCAACATAACAGCCTGTCATATAGGAAGCCACACCCTTAACATATGCCTGTATAGCAGCACTGAGTGCTATAGAAAGAATAACATCAAGTGTGAAGGCTATTCCCATTAATAACCACAAATATGATGGTGCATTAACAAGATTACCAAGTGTCTGGTAAAATGTTTCTGTATCATTCTGTGTAAGTCCTGCCATCATTGCATCAATTCCCTCATTGTTAATAGCTGTGGCTATTGACATTGTAGATATAACTGTAAGTCCATATAGAACTCCATCACCTAAAGCAAGACCTATACCTGATAAATATATATCACCTTTTCTTTCAAATCTTCCATTCATAAACCTGCACAATACATATCTTGCAAATGTCATTGCAACAGCCGCAAGAATTGAATATACAACTGTATATGCTGTACTGTTATAATTAAATGCTTCATCTATTGATGGGATAAGTGCAAGTGCTGACATAATCAGATTACAGCATATAAATACAAATATTGAGTATGCAAATGCACCAGCCAGCACATTAACAAAACGTCCATTCCACCTTTTAATGACAACTATAGTAAGCACTATAAATGCCGATAACAAAAGAATTCCGCCTGCTGACAGCATATTCTCTGCTCCTGCAGGTATTCCATTTTCTAAACTGATACCATATTCTTCCACAATAATTCCTCCGTAATATTTATCTGTTATTAATTCTAACATACAATGCACTTCTTATACAATTAACTATATATAAAATAAAATTATAATAATCAGCTCCACTATATACAAAAGAGCAGTCACCCACAAGCGACTGCTCTTTAATAATCTTAATTGTATAACAATATATCTTTTCAAAAATCTATATATAAATCAGGAAAAGGCACACTGCAAACCATTCGGATTATAATTTTGTTACGTTGACAGCCTGAGGACCCTTAGCACCTTCTGTTACGTCAAACTCAACAGCAGCGCCTTCCTCTAAAGACTTGAAACCTTCCATATTAAGTCCTGAATAATGAACAAAAACATCCTTTCCAGACTCATCACTTATAAAGCCGTAACCCTTCTGGTTATTGAACCACTTTACTGTACCTTTCATTTCAAGTACCTCCAAATTTAATATGTGGTGATTACACCTTTTTCATATTAACATTTTCAATTGTTAGTGTCAATTTATTTATTATAATCCTAATTAATTTGTCACAATATATGTGGTTCTTCCAAGCTCTATCTTATCATTGCCTCTCTGGACTATTGCTATTTCATCTCCTGATTTGATACTGTGTTTAGGTACTCTTATCATTGTACTGCTTATAAGCTCTGCATTTTCCTGCTCTTTATTATTAATATATACAGTGCTGAAATCATTGAAATTCTTACCGCTTATACATACATAATCCTTATAATCATACACTTCATCTATTGTAATATCGTCAATTCCCATTTTTAAATCTGTTGCTACATAGGGAACTTTTCCACCATATATCTGTTTATCACCATACAATATATCGTATTCAAGCACCTTTAACTTCTTAAGGTAATCAGCATCATTATGCTTTGCCTGATGAAACTTCATAATATAACCTTCTGATATTCCGAGCCTGTCAAATACTGCTGCTGATAGCTGATATGCCTGAAGATCAATATCTTCCTTCTCTAAACCATAATTAGACCATATAAAATACTCTGTCTGGTATATATCACCATTCTCCATAGTATCATTAGTGAAATTAAATGTTGGAAGATGATCGCCATACATAACAAGTACGGTTTCTTCATTTCTTCTGGATAACATATTAGTAAGTTCACCTATAAAGGTATCCATCTCGTGAATCTGGTTAACATAATACTCGAACTGTACCTGTTCCTCTTCATCAAAAAATCCTGAAACTGTTATTCCTGGAATAAAACCCTCTGGCATTGTCGTTGGATAATCTCCATGTCCCTGAACAGATATAGTAAATATATAATCTGCTCCTTCTGTTGAGTCAAGAGCCTTCTTTATCTGTGCTGTAAGCATTTTATCCTTAGCCCAGCCAAGTGGCGTCTTCTGATAATCACTATCCATATATTCAATAGATGTAAAAGTATCGTATCCAAGATGTGAGAACACCTTATATCTGTCATAAAATGTTGCATCATTATTATGGATTGCGTGTGTTGAATAGCCAAGCTTTCTTAAATCATAAGCGGCTGACTCACATGTCTTTGACTGCATAACTGTCCTGTAAGGATATTCACCTGGTCCAAAATCATCAAGGTTAACGCCTGTCTGAACCTCAAATTCAGTATTAGCCGTACCTGCACCAAAGCAAGGCACTGACAGATATCCTGACGAATATTCTTTCATTATCCTGTCAAGATTAGGTGTTGGATTACTTGAAAATGTAACACCCTTTACAAGCTTAGGGTCAAAAAATGATTCAAGCTGTACAAATATTATATTAGGTGAAGACTCTGATGCATCAGGTACATTTTCATCAAGCTCATCTTTAATTCCGTCAATATATTCTTCTGAATATTCCTTGGACTTGCTTATTCCACGGTCTTTAATACTGCTTGTAAAGCAATACACAAATCCATACTGCTTATATGCCTGTGCAAGATTGCCAAAATGTGTCTGTACATATCCATTAATTATAAGACTTGCCGCAACCGCATATGTAAGCAGGAATATCACTGCAAACTTAAAGCCTGAATGTAATAACTGCTTATATAATGGCAGTTCCTGTGTATATACCTTTGTTCTTTTAAACAACATTACAAGCCCTGATATAACTGCGATTATCCCGACTACTATAAGTATCATCTGAAATACATTAATATACAGCGGTATGACCTTTATGGCATCACTTATAAGATATATATCCATCGCTGTAAATGGTGTCTTTCGTGAATACAACACTACAAAGTTAATAAATGCTAATATAATCCACAATACAGCCATAAGCACATATACAAATATTCTTCTCTTAAAGAACAACCCTATTGATAATGTAGTCATTATTATCAAGGTGTTCATAAGAAAGATAACAGGACTTGTGAATATCTTCAAAAGTCCTGTTAATCCTCTGTTATTAAGACATTCAATCACTGCATTTAGTGCAATTGAATACATGAATATATGAAATGTCTCATATGACCATAGCTTTTGAAACACTGTCTTAATTCTATTCATTTGCTTTAATCTGTCCTAACAATCCCCTTGCCTTCTCCTTAAGACCTGCCTGTGCAGACCTGGATGTTACTATTGATGAGGCAAACTGCTTTGCTGTACCATAATCTTTGCATTTTATGCCAAGGCTGGCGAGCAGATAATTAATTGTATTCTCATCCATACCACATATAGGAGGGTATTGTGTCTGAACTGCCTCCTTAAATCCTTTATAGGCATCCTGAATATACTCCTGCTGGGATTTCAGGTGTTGGTTAATTATTTCTTCACTGGCATTCTGGCTTCTAAGTTCTTCAATCCTGCCATCATAAAGCCACGCTAATCTTAAACAAAGATATGCACTTTCACTTATCTTAGTACCTGTTATCATCTCCGTAAGAAGTGCCATTTTACAACGTCTTATCGCTACATCATAAGAATAGCTGTCCTCTTCCTTCCATGTAACCTTGAATTTACCTTCAATATTATCTCTGATTAGCTGCCTCTGTTTAGGTGTCAGCTTTCCATAAGTTCTCGGAACTGCCGCATAGCCACAATGAGGACACATAATAATATCATACTTCGTACTATCTATTCCTGTATACAATGGCTTAAGTATGTCGTTAGTTCCTGTATATCTGGCTTTGCCAGTTCTTACCTGCTTAGTAGTAAACTCTTTGTTACATACATTGCATTTCATCGTCTTATCAAATATATAAGACTTTTCATCTTTGATTTCCATATCATTACCCATACTGCCATTATAATGGCATTAATTACTTCTGAAGTTTAAATGAGCTTTTCAATGAAACTATTCTATTGAACACCAATACATTCCCCTTTGAATCCTTGTTGTCAACACAGAAATATCCATTTCTTACAAACTGGAATCTGTCCTCTGGCCTGGCATTAGCAAGCTCTGGCTCTAATACACAGTTCTTAAGAATTGTAAGTGAATTAGGATTAATGTTCATAGAACCATCCTCATTGTATACACCCTTTTCTTCGTCTACAATATTATCATACAATCTTACCTCAGCATTTATTCCCCTTGATGCTGATACCCAGTGTATAGTTCCTTTAACTTTTCTTCCAGCAAAATTGCCGCCCTTTGTCTCTGGATCGTAAGTACAATGAATACAAGTAATATTGCCATTCTCGTCTTTATCAACGCCTGTGCATGTTACATAATAAGCATTCATAAGTCTTACTTCATTGCCTGGGAACATTCTGAAATACTTCTTTGGAGGTTCTTCCATAAAATCTTCCCTTTCAATGTATAATTCTTTAGTAAATGGTACTTTTCTTGTTCCCATTTCTGGATTTTCCTGATTATTGGCAACGTCCATATATTCAACCTGATCTTCTGGATAGTTGTCAATAACAAGTTTAACAGGATCAAGAATAGCCATCATTCTCTTAACCTTAAGCTTTAAGTCTTCTCTTATGCAGTATTCAAGCATAGGATATTCAACTGAACCCTGTGCCTTAGTAACACCTACAAGGTCCACGAACATCTTTATAGATTCTGGTGTAAAACCTCTTCTTCTTAAAGCAGCTATAGATACAAGCCTTGGGTCGTCCCAGCCGTCTACAACACCATCTTCTACAAGCTTCTTAATATATCTTTTACCTGTTACTACATTAGTAAGATATAACTTGGCAAACTCAATCTGCTTAGGATTTTCCTCTGGTGATGTCTTATATCCTGTCTCAATAATAACCCAGTCATATAATGGTCTGTGGTCTTCAAACTCAAGTGTACAGATAGAGTGTGTTATTCCCTCAACAGCATCCTCAATAGGATGTGCAAAGTCATACATAGGATATATGCACCACTCATCACCTGTTCTGTGGTGTGTCATATGAGCAACCCTGTATATAATAGGATCTCTCATATTGATATTAGGAGAAGCCATATCAATCTTAGCTCTTAATACTTTCTCTCCGTCTGCATACTTACCTTCCTTCATCTCTTCAAAAAGCTTGAGATTTTCCTCTACAGAACGCTCTCTGTAAGGACTTTCCTTGCCCGGCTCTGTAAGTGTTCCTCTATACTGTCTTATCTCCTCTGCTGAAAGGTCATCTACATAAGCCTTTCCCTTCTTGATAAGTCTGATAGCAGCTTCATACATCTGTGGAAAATAATTAGATGCAAAAAGAACATCTCCATTCCATTTAGCACCAAGCCATTCAACATCCTTCTTAATAGAGTCTACGAACTCAACCTTTTCCTTTGTTGGGTTAGTATCATCAAATCTCATATTAAACTGACCATTATATTCCTTGGCAAGTCCATAATTAAGTAATATTGATTTGGCATGTCCTATATGAAGATATCCATTAGGTTCTGGTGGGAATCTTGTGACTACCTTCTGGCAATGTCCCTCCTCAATATCCTTATCAATAATCTGTTCAATAAAATTCTTTGAAACAGTCTCGTTATCCATTAGTAAGTTCCTCCTAAACAGTTCCTGCTTAATCAATCCATATTAAATTAATAATACAGCAATTATATAATAAATTCAAGAAATAGCTGATTTATATTCATTATCTTGCTTTAATAAGCATATCCTTTAACTCATCAACGCTGAATTTGTAGTGGCTGTTACAGAAATGGCAGTTTACCTCTATTGGTTCGCCCTCATCTATCATCTTCTGAAGCTCCTCTTTACCAACACTTATTACAGCCGCACTTACTCTTTCCTTAGAGCAGTTGCAGTAGAATTCTGTAGGAACTGTATCAAGTATCTGTAAATCCATATCTCCTAATATATGCTCTAATATATCCTCCGGTGTCATGCCCTCATCAAGCATATTAGTAACCGACTTAATCTCTTTAATTCTCTTTTCAAGCTTATCTATAAACTCATCTGTTGCATTAGGCATAAGCTGTATAATAAATCCGCCAGCTTCCCTTACTGTGTTGTCCTTATTCATAAGAACACCAAGTCCTACTGATGATGGAACCTGCTCACTTGTTGCAAAATAGTATGTCAGGTCATCAGCTATCTCACTTGTTATAAGAATAGTATCTCCAACATAAGGCTCTCTTAAGCCAATATCCTTAATTACACTTAAAACACCGATACCAACTGCACCGGCTATATCCATATGTCCATTCTTTAATGGAAGCATAACCTCCGGATTGGCAACAAAGCCCTTTACATGTCCATTAGGCTCTGCTGTTACTGTCATCGCACCAATTGGTCCATTTCCCTTAATCTGGACAGTAAGTATATCTGAATCATTCTTCATCATTATTCCCATCATAGCTGCACCTGTAAGAAGTCTTCCAAGTGCTACAGTTGCTATAGGGCTTGTATTATGATCTTTTCTTGCTGTTTCAACAACACCTCTTGTAGTAGCCGCAAATGCTCTTACCTGTCCATTAGCGGCTGTTGCTCTTACTATATAGTCTTTCATAACATTCCTCTTTCCTGTGCATATTTCAGTGCACGATTCACTATCTGCGTATTACATAACTCATTATTACTTTTGTTATATAATACTTTATTGCTTATATGCGTGCATAATGGCACGCAGCTATTTTTCTATTATATAATACAGCCTTTCGGAATTATCATCAGGTGCATTATGTGAAAAAGCATCATATACATTCCTGATTTTAAGTCCAGCCTTTTTTACAGCATCAGATACTTCTTCCAAAGTAAAACCATGCTGGTAGTGTTCTTCCTCAAATCTGTCAAATGTTCCATCTTCATTTCTTACGAATACGGCAAGCTCATACTCATTGTTAGAGCTTTCCTCATCATAATAATTGTCCCATATAAACGCTGAATCTTCCCTATTCTCAGCATATGTATTATCAGCTAATATATCCTTAAAAAAATGTATTGTCTTTAAATCAAATATAAATACTCCTCCCTGTTTCAGGCCTTTCTTTACACATTTAAACACATCACACAAATCATCATTAGCTGTTATATAATTCATTGAGTCACCAATGCTTATAAATGCATCTGTCTCATATGGAACTTCGAAATCCCTCATATCCTGACAACTGTATATTATCTGCTGTCCGCTGTCATATGTCTTGTCACTTGCTATAGAAAGCATATCCTCAGATAAATCTATTCCTATGCAGTTATACCCCTCTTTATCCAACATTCTTGTCACTGTGCCTGTGCCACAGCCAAGGTCTATAACTGTATTATCTTTGTCTATACCATTCTCTTTTAATAATTCTACTAAATACTCTTCCCATTCGTCATATGGTATATTGTCCATATACTCATCATAGACATAGGCAAATCCTGTATATGCTTCCATATTATCTCCAATTCGCATAAATTCAAAAGACCTGCGGGTAGTCTTAAGACTACCTGCAGGTTAACCAACAAACTGTTTATTACCAATTAAGCGTTCTTTCCACAGCACTGTTTGTACTTCTTACCGCTTCCGCAAGGACATGGATCATTACGTCCAATCTTCTTGCCCTTAACGATAGTTCCTGATAACTTCTGCTTCTTGTATAAATCTTTTCTTGTAGCTTCATCAAGAAGGTTATCCCACTGTGGAAGCTCATATAACCAATCTGCCTTACAAGCAACCATATTGTAGTAAAGTTTCTCTTTGTCATAATCAAGACTTACTTCTGTATCCTCTTCCATTGTATCAATTGGATTAGGAGTTTTAAGACTGTCATTGATTCCATCAAGAAATCCTGTCATAAGAAGCACTTCCACTCCGTACTTATCAGCAAGTTCTTTAACAGTTCCTTTAACTACTGTATCCGGGTCTGCAAGAATCTGCTCATATATTGCCTTTTCCTGTGTAAAATAGCTTCCCCAGAATTCATTAGCTGTCTTATTATCCATCTCTGTCTGGTAAGCAAGATTTCTCCATGTATCTAATAATGCCATTATATTTAACCTCTCTTTTAAGTAAACTGATTATATACAGAAGCTGAAACATAGCTGTAGCTGCCATCAGAGCCATAAAGGTTCTGTGTCTGTAACTTAGCTAATGTAGTAGCCGAACTACTGTATATAGATGCTGCACTGTTAGCAACAGACTGTCCAAATGAGCCTGCACCAGCAAATGCCGACTTAGCAACTGACATATCCGCTGCCATAAATGTGTCTTTGTCAATAACGAGCTTGTTATTGCTGTCAACGCTAATTCCAAGTTCCTTTAATACCTTGGAATTAGCTTTGGTTGTATTAACCATATTAGATGCTGTTCTTAATACACTTGTATCAGAAGAGTCACCTGTCGCATCAATCATAGAATTATAATCTTTGACAAATGCTGATACAGCCTTATAGATTGCATCTGCGTCATACTTATTCTCTGTTGTTCCATCTTCATTAGTAACAGACTTCTTCTGCCATAAAGATGTCTTTCTTAAATCAGTTGCATCATTAACAACTGCCTTTGAAGCATCCTTAGTCTTAGTCGCATTAATCTTCTGTGATGAAATTGTTGTTGCACTGCTGTTATCTGTCTTAGATGAACTGCTGTCTGATGAAACAGGATTCTTAGCATAATAAGACTTTAATAACTGCTTGTAAGCACCTGTCTTAATTGAATTGTAAGTACTAAGATCAAGACTTCCAATTCCAAAGCTGTTGTTACTGCTGCTTGAATTAAAACCAGAAAACAATGTTGAAATTGAACTGGAAGTATAAGCTGAAATTGTTGCCATAACCATTCCTCCTTGTCTGCTGACTTCGGCCTCCGTGCCTTACATACATACTAACTTCAATTAACTTATTAATGACTATCCTTAAACGTACCACGCTCTAAGAACAGCCATATATTATGTTAATTACTCAGAAAGACGCTGAATCATATCCCACATAGCTTCTGCTGAATTAAAATTCTCAGGTACAATATCAACAGGTGTAATATTGATATCAAATGTGTCATTTAATTCACCTACAATTGATACAATATCAAAAGAATCTAAAATTCCATCATCTACGAGTGTATCGCATGTTTCGTAATCCACATCTGAATTAACCTCTGTCAAAATATCCAATAACTGATCCATTATAAAAAACCTAGCCTTTCTTAATAAAAATATCGTCATGAATAGTTAAATTGTTAACTTCCACCATCTAAAATAATTCCATTATAATATAAGGCAGCTACAATTAAGCACTCTGCCCTCACTAAAAACAGGAATCCTATCAGATACAAAATATAACATATGTATATATTAAGTCAAGCATATTTTATATAAATTATTATCATATATTGTATAAGCTGCAATATCCCATACAGATTATTTCGTATCAGCCATATTTAATCCAGTAAATTTAACTCAACAAATTCTGTCTTGAATTAATTCTGTCTGAACATATTACATCTCTGTACACTTCCACGCTTCCGTCTTTATTGCAGGCTGTTATAACAGGCATCTTCCTGCTTAAGAAAAGATATATACCCTCTGTTATTGAATATGCTCCGATATTGTAAAATATTATCTTGTCATTACATTCCGGTGTACCAATTGGAAGATTCTTAACAATGAGATCTGCAACTGTACAGAGTGAACCGCATATTGTCCATTTCTCATCATCTGTTCCGTTAAGCTTTGACATTACATTTCTATCCTTAACTACTGTTCCATCTGCTTTTACATATGAATATGCCGGTATCTTCATAGCCATAGCCTGTCCATAATAATTAACATGGTTAATGCCGCCATCAACTATTACATACTGCTGTCCCTTGTTCTTCTTAATATCGGCAATTCCTGTTACATATATACCACACTCAGCTACAAGATATCTGCCCATTTCAAGTGTTATGCTGTACTTTGCCTTGTAATTTTCAAGTAAAGCTGCAAGCTCCTTTAACATATCATACTTATTATCATATGCCGCATCGCCAAAATATGATACCGGAAGTCCAGGACCATACTCTAATTCTTCTGCTTTAAAGCCATAATCTGCATAAAGGCTGTCGCAAAGTCCGTCAAGCCACTCTATTTCTGACTTTATAATATCGAACTTTTTCTTCTGTGTACCTGTATAACACTGTACACCACGAATATTAAGTTCTGGATATTTCTCCCTGTTCTTAACAATATCCTTAATATCTTCCTCATCAAGTCCGAACTGGTTGCCGCTTGTTACTCTTAAAAGCACATCTATTGTAACTTCAGCTTCCCTTGCACATTCTGATAAAAGGCTATACTGTTCCTTTGACTCTACTGTATAAACACCAACTCCGCCGCAATCATTTAAAACGTGGCATATATCAGCTTTCTCCTTATTAACACCGGATAATACAATATCTTTCATATTGACCTTCTCTCGCTCGCATATTGCAAATTCTCCCGGTGAACACACCTCATACTTAGTATTAAGATGTTTAAATGCATCTACAAAAAATGGATTAGCTTTCATAGCGTAGCAGAGTGTAACCCCTTCTCCTAATATAGCCTTTATCTCATTAATTCTATTTTCAAGTGCTTCTTTATCTAATATATACAATGGTGTTGAATGTTGGTCCGCTATCTCAATAATTTTTTCTGTACTAAGCATTATATTCCTCCATTAAAGCTTTTCTGTCTATCTTTCCATTTTTAGTAAGAGGCATTGACTTTACGTTAATCATAACCTCCGGAATCATAAATTTAGGAAGTTTGGATAAAAGATAATGAGTGAGTGACTTATTATCCTGCTCCCCCTCATAAAAAGCGTATATCTTATTCTCCTCCTGCTGGTATATACAGCAGGCTCTCTGTATGTTATCCATTGAATTAATAGCCATATCAAGCTCTCCTAATTCAATTCTGTGTCCATTGTGCTTTATCTGGAAGTCCTTTCTTGACGAGAAACACATTTCCTTATTATCATTATAATATCCCAAATCACCAGTTCTATATATAATTTCATTATAACTGCCATTAAGCGGGTTCTGGACAAATGCACTGTCTGTCTTTTCTTTATTGTTAAAGTAACCCATTGTAACCGCTGTTCCTGATACACATATCTCGCCTGTCTTATCAGCTTCACTGTTCTTAATAAGTTTATCATTCTCATCTAATAAGAATACTCTCTCATTAGGAAATGCCTTGCCCATTGGAAGGACATCATCAATGGCAAATTCCCTGTCTATAATATAATATGTGCAATTGCAGGTAATCTCTGTAGGACCATATACGTTGGCAAATAACGCATCCTTATAATATTCTCTCCATATATTAAGGTGCTTTATAGGCATTACCTCACCTGAGAATATAACTTTATTAATTGCCTTTGGCACTTTATAATCAAAGCCCTTAAGTGTAGTTATTATACATAACGCTGATACAGCCCATATAAGAGTTGTAACATTGTTATCATCAAGGTAGTCTAAGAGCCTTGTCGGGAATGAGAACATACTCTTTGGTATAATCTGGAGTGTTGCTCCGCATTTTAAGCTTGAATATATATCCTTAACTGATACATCAAAGTCAAATGGTGCCTGATTACCAATTACATCCTTGTCTGTTATTCCAAATATATCTGTAAAACATTCTATAAAATCTATAACCGAACGGTGATTTACAACAACTCCCTTAGGTACTCCTGTAGAACCTGATGTAAATATTGCATATAATGGATCTATATCAAGAGCATTTGCCTTAATATCCGAAAGCTTCTTTCTGTCCTCATCTGTAACCTGTGCTTCAAGCAGGTCTTCAATGTATACAATATTGCCTGTAAACTCAAGCTTTGCAGCCTTCTTCTCATTCTTTCTGTTAGTAACAATAATATCCGCCTGAAGAGTATCAAGTATGCTGTGAATTCTCTCTGCCGGATGTGCTGGCTCTAAAAGCACATAAAAATTGCCTGTCATTACTACACCCATAAATGCTGCAAGTGTAACACAACTTTTATCCATATATATAGGAACTGCCCTTCTTGCTCCTGTGTACTTAAGAAGTGCAACAGCTATTGTTGTCGCATTATCTACAAGTTCTGTATATGTCATTGATGATACATTATCAGCCACTGCCGTCTTTAATGGAAACTTTTCTTTAGATGTATACAAATAATCCAATACATTCTTTGTCATAATCACTACCTCTGTTAATACCTTTCTCTCTCATCTATGAGCCGCCTGATAATCACAGCACTCATATAATTATATTTCTTTATACATAACTATATATAGTTAATAATTATATCCCTTTTATATATAATAAAAATATGATAACATTTCTATATTATTAAATCCATTAGAAATGAGGATAATTTATGAAAAAATTCAAAAAAGCCGCCGCACTTATAATAGTTATAGCGTGGGGCATATTACTGCTTACAACCTTAATCACAGCATTTATTGATAATGAAACAGCACATACTTTATTCAAAGGTCTTATCTTTACAGATATTGTTCTTCCCATCGTAGCCTACGCTATGATGCTTATGTACAAATATCTGTCCGGACGAAACCATTAATTATATATAACCAATCTATTTAACGCAAATTTGCCGTATCCAATAATCTTAATGACTACAGATACGGCATTATTGTTATTATTAATTATTTGCTGTATGAGCTTACTCTGTGAATAATCTCGTGTCTTCCTGGTCCATTCGATACCATTGTTATAGGTGCTTCTATCTCTTTCTCGATAGCTTCTACATAATCACGGCATTCCTTTGGAAGATCTTCGTAATTCTTAATTCCTCTTATATCGCATTTCCAGCCTGAAAGTGTCTTTAATACTGGCTTAGCCTTTTCAAGCTCTGAAGTAGTTGGGAAGTCCTTAGTAACCTTTCCATCTATCTCATAGCCTACACACATAGGAATTTCATCAAGATATCCAAGTACATCAACTACTGTAAGAGCAACTTCTGTTGTTCCCTGCATACGCACACCATAACGTGTAGCAACTGCATCGAACCAGCCCATTCTTCTTGGACGTCCTGTTGTAGCACCGAACTCGCCGCCGTCACCACCGCGCTTTCTTAACTCGTCAGCTTCCTCTCCGAATATCTCACTTACAAATGCACCAGCACCTACTGCTGATGAGTATGCCTTAACAACTGTTACAACATCTGTAATTGAAGCTGCTGGAATACCAGCACCAATAGCACCATAAGGAGCAAGTGTTGATGAAGATGTAACCATTGGATATATTCCGTGGTCTGGGTCTTTAAGTGAACCTAACTGACCTTCAAGAAGAATCTTCTTGCCTTCCTTAAGTGCCTGATGAAGATAAGCTGATGTATCACATACATATGGCTTAACCATCTCTTTGTATTCCATAAGTGTATTAAATATATCTTCTTCATTAAGAAGTGGCTGATGATAAAGATGTTCAAGCATTACATTCTTTAATGTACATACATTGGCAATCTTCTCTTTAAGGGTATTCTCATCTCCAAATAATTCACTTACCTGAAAACCAATCTTAGCATATTTATCTGAATAGAATGGAGCAATTCCTGACTTAGTTGAACCAAATGACTTACCTGCAAGTCTGGCTTCTTCATATGTATCAAAATCTATATGATATGGCATCATAATCTGTGCTCTGTCTGATACAAGAATCTTAGGCATTGGAACATTCCTGTCTGTAAGACTTTTAAGTTCCTTTACAAGGTATGGAATATTTAATGCAACACCATTACCGATTACACTTGTAATATGATTATAAAATACTCCTGATGGCAGGAGATGTAATGCAAACTTACCATAATCATTGATGATTGTATGTCCAGCGTTACTTCCTCCCTGGAATCTTACAACGATATCAGATTCTTCGGCAAGCATATCTGTAATCTTACCTTTACCTTCATCTCCCCAGTTCGCACCAACAATAGCTTTTACCATAGCTTCCTCCATTCTGCTAATTCCTAATATAGCATATAACATTAGTGGCCTGTAAACAGAAAACCACAACTGATATAATAACACAAGTTGGCAGTTTCAATCAATGGGTTTATGAAAGAAGTTTACAAAAGTAGTTTAATTATTCTGAAAAACAAGCAAGTTCATTATAATAATATGTTCTTGAACTTCATATGTATTCTGCATATCAAATTATAATTAGTCACACCATAAATTAGAATGATTGCTGTTTTACGATTGAGCTTTAAGGCATTTTTATATATAATTATCATAATTGTATACGGAGGTGGCTAATGCGTAATCGTAATAACAAATATTTTTCTCCATCTTCATTTGAACAAATTCTTAACAATGGTGAAATTGAAGAATTACTTCATATTCTTGCTGTAACTGGACAGACCTCATATTTAAGATTGCCAATCAACAACTGCGAGAAAGCTGTATCACGAACGGACTACACGCTTAATAAAGACTGTCTTAACGTGCTCAGTGCGTGGTGTGCATTATATGATGACAATCGGATATAAACCCACCAAGGAACTACATATATTAAGAAATTAACATTAATTATTAATAAAGGAAAAGGATTTTATATATGGCAGGTAACAATAAAGCCGCTAAGAACAAAAAAAATAACAAGAAACGAAAAAATATATTAACAACCTTTATACTTCTTATATCTATTACTGCCCTGTGTCTGGTTATTGGCATATATTACCGTGATAACCACAAACAAAAGGAGGACGACAACACTGTTGTGTTAAATGTTGACAGCACACTTGAAACTCTTTCTGTTGACCCGGAAAGAATTAAATCAGCAATACTTGAACACACTACAAGAGCTGCAGAGAATTACGAATATCCTAATTCTTTCAGCCTTGATATTCCTTTTGTGAGCCAGTATCCTGAACTTCCAACAGGCTGTGAGATAACATCATTGACAGAGGTGCTTAATTATCTTGGCTATGGCATTGATAAAGAAACTCTTGCAAGAAATTATCTTGATATGCGTGACACTGTAACGCAAGGGTGTTTCGTTGAATATTTCTGGGGTTCTCCGTGGAAGACAACGGGCAGCGGCTGTTTCGCTCCTGCTATTGCTAATGCCGCCAACTCATTTTTAAAGAGCCAGAATTCGTCTTATTCAGCATACATAATGAGTTACTCACCGGTTGAGGATCTGTTTACCGAATTGTCACTTGGACATCCTGTTATTGTATGGACAAGCTATAATTATAATGACCCTGAGGTTAAGTATAATGATGTAACACTTGATGATGGGACTGTATTTACATGGCCTCGCAATGAGCATTGTGCAGCACTGGCAGGGTATGATATTGACAGAGGGGTCGTGACATTGGCTGACCCGACTTATGGGATTGTGGAGAGGTCAATGGAGGAATTTGTTACTTATTATCAGAAGTATTATTATCAGGCGGTGGTGGTTAGGTGATTTTACTTAATTTGACTGTCTGCGTACGGCTTAAAGCATATGCTTGATTTAGATATTCAAACAGCCTACGCACACGGCTAAAAGCGTGTGCATAGATTTAGTTAATTGCAACAGTAATAGCTTTGCTATTTCTGTTGTCGCGGTACTCGTCTAATACGTAGTGACACATGGAATTGGAGATATATGAATGTGGAGGGGTGGCGAACGGACGCTTGTACAGTGTCACACCAGCCAATTCTTCGCATTGTCTGGCGCGGCGCTCTGCGCCTTTGAGAACCCAAAAAAGATTTTCCACCGATGTATGCAAGCATACCCCGGTGGAAAATTTTTTTGGTTCTCTTGACACTGGACAAGCTGGGCTAGAATGTCAGCCTGTTGTCTGTTGTTATTTAGTACAATACCACCGTTGCGTAATTCACGTATGTGAATTATGTGACGGTGGTATTGTACTCGTTACTCGCGCAAGCTATTGAGGGGAATTGGACCCCCGACCTCTTCATTACCAATGAAGTGCTCTGCCACTGAGCTACAATAGCATAACTGCTGTATTTTACAGCAATTTTATTTATATCATTTTTGTAATGATTAATCAAGTATATTTATAGCTAATCTACAATTATTTTTATCTTGTTTCTTGAACGCTGTATTGCGTTGTCTATTGATTTAGGTGTCTTGCCTAGCTGGTCGGCTATTTTTATATAGTCGTTGCCTTCCATAAGGAGTGTTACTACCTGTTTCTCAAACGGACTCAATGACTCGAAGGCTTTTTCTTCCAGATTGTCTGTTACTTCCCTGTCAATGTATAGTGCTTCTGGATTTTGTTCACTGTCGTGTACTAATGTATCCACAAGCTTCATATCTGAATCATCATCTGATTTGTTCGCTGGCGTATCAAATGATACATAGGAATTAAGCGGGGTATTTTTCTTGGCATTAGAAGCTTTTACTGCATTCATAAGTTGTCCGTTAATACATAGCGAGGCAAATGTCGCAAACGAAGCTGCTTTTAACTCATCATATGTTGTGACTGCCTTATAAAGCCCTATCATTCCCTCCTGTATAAGGTCGTCTTTATCCCCGCCGACTATATACATAGCATTCGCTTTTTTTCTGACAAGATTCTTATATCTTTCCATAATCTCATCTACGGCTCTGGCATCTCCGTCACGATACATACTTACAAGTTCTTCGTCTTTATACAACTCATAATGCTTCATACCATTCTCCATTCCCATCTGCCCGCATATATAATTACTGTGCCATTCTCTGTCTTACTATTTCAAATGCCATAACTCCTGCCGCAACCGAAGCATTAAGAGAGTCTATATCTCCCTTCATAGGAATTGAGGCAACAAAATCACATTTCTCTTTTACAAGACGGCTTACGCCATTGCCTTCATTGCCTATAACAAGACCTATCGGTCCTTTTAAATCAAGGTTATACATAGTTTCGCCGCCCATATCTGCACATACGAACCACAAGCCCTCTTTCTTTAATGCCTCAATAGTGTTAGCTATATTAGTAACCTTGGCTACTGGTGTATAATTAATTGCACCCGCTGATGTCTTGGCTACTGTCGCTGTAAGTCCTACAGCTCTTCTCTTAGGGATAATAACACCATGTGCTCCTGCAAGATTAGCTGTTCTTATTATTGCACCAAGATTATGTGGATCTTCAATCTCATCAAGAACAAATATAAATGGTGCTTCGCCCTTGCATCTTGCAGCTTCTAATATATCTTCAACTTCTGCATATTCATAAGCTGCACCTATTGCAACAACGCCCTGATGGTGTCCTGTATTGGCAAGTCTATCAAGTCTTTCCTTGTCCACATAGTTAATTATTGTTGAAGTCTTCTTAGCTTCTCTTACAATACTCTTTATAGGACCGTCCTGACAGCCATCAAGAATAAACAGCTTATCAATTGTCTTTCCAGAACGAAATGCCTCAATGACTGCATTACGCCCCTCAAATGTTAATTCCTTATATCTCATATTTATGAATTCTAACCTTTCTTTTATGCCTGTTTATTATCATTTTCAAGCCAGTCAAGTGCATCTTTAATAAGCTCGCACATTCTTTCATACCGCCCTGACAAATATAGATAACCCATAAGTGCCTCAAAGCCTGTCGCCCTTCTGTAATCACTTATGGAAGCATTCTTGGCTGATGTGTAGGATTTGGCATTTCTGCCTCTCTTGTATACACTTTCTTCTTCCTCTGTAAGCTTATCTTCAAGATAGCCTATCATCTTAGACTGTGACTCAGCCTTGACAATACTGCTTGCCACCCTGTTCATCTTATTAACCTGCGTATTGCCAGCGGCAACTATCTTAGTCTTTACTACTAAGTCAAATATACTGTCGCCTATATACGCAAGAACAAGTGGGGAGAGCTGTCTTGGACTTACGCTTTTTAGTCCAAGTACATCCCATATATCACTTGTCAGGTTATCTTTTATGCTCTCTTCCATCTGACACCTTCTCTTGTATCCTCAAGAATAATTCCCTTAGCCGTAAGTTCATCTCTTATCTCATCAGCTCTTGCAAAATTCTTATCTTTTCTTGCCTGCTGTCTTTCTGCGATAAGTGCTTCTATATCTTCATCAAGAAGTTCTTCTTCCTTAACAACCTTAAGTCCTAAGATATCAGCAAGTGTAACAATACTTTCCTTAACTGCTGTTATATATTCCTTAGTATTGTCCTCTGATGAATTAGAATTAGCAAGCTTAACTAATTCAAATACAGCTGATATTGCATCGGCTGTATTAAAGTCATCATCCATAGCAGCTTCAAATTTACCATAAATGTCTTTAGTTGAAGCTATTACCTTCTTTTCATCTTCTGTCATAATACTATCTTTAGCACTCTTTTCAAGATGTGTAAGATTAGTAACTGCTGTAATTATTCTGTCAAGACCGTTCTTGGCTGCTTCCATAAGGTCATGGCTGAAATTAATAGGATTCCTGTAATGTGCTGAAAGCATAAAAAATCTTAATACCTGTAAATCATATTCCTTTGAAATATCTCTTACTGTAAAGAAATTACCTAATGACTTAGACATTTTCTTATTATCAATATTAAGGAATGCATTGTGCATCCAGTACTTGGCAAACGGAACTCCGTTAGCAGCTTCTGACTGTGCAATTTCATTCTCATGATGCGGGAATATTAAATCCTCACCGCCTGCGTGAATATCTATCTCATCTGCAAGATACTTCTTAGACATTACAGAACACTCTATATGCCAGCCCGGACGTCCTTCACTCCAAGGTGACTCCCAATAAGGCTCTCCGTCCTTCTTTGGCTTCCATAATACGAAATCAAGTGGATCTTCCTTCTCGTCTTCACCTGATACCTTAAGCTTGTGTGCATCATCTCTATGTCCAGCCTCTAAATCATCTATATTCTTCTTAGAAAGCTTTCCATACCCCTCAAAACGTCTTGTTCTGTAATATACAGTACCATTCTTCTCATAGGCATAACCTTTATCGATAAGTGTCTTTATCATATCAATCATACCGTCAATTTCCTGTGTAGCAAGAGGATGTGTTGTTGCTGGCTTAATATTCATTCCAGCCATATCCTTTTTACATTCCTTAATATAACGCTTAGAGATTTCTTCTGCTGTAACTCCTTCTTCGATAGCTTTCTTAATAATCTTATCGTCCACATCTGTAAAGTTAGATACATAATTAACATCATATCCCTTGTACTCAAGATATCTTCTTACTGTATCAAACACTATCATAGGTCTTGCATTACCAATATGTATAAGGTTATACACTGTTGGTCCGCATACATACATTTTAACTTTGCCTTCTTCTAATGGCACGAATTCTTCTTTACTTCTTGAAAGTGTATTATAAATCTTCATAATAACTTTAGTCCTTTCTTTATGTCGGTAAAATTAATCTTCTATTCTTCTATATTTCTTGGCTCATTAACAAGATTTTCAAGATGTGCGATACGTTTCTTAAGCTTCTTATTCTGCTCCTTAAGATATTCTATATCGCTCATAACCGGGTCTGGAAGATGTATCTGGTCAAGATCTTCAAGCACTCTTACATCACCTCTCATAACAACTCTGCCAGGGACGCCTACAACTGTTGAGTTAGGTGGCACATTTTTTAGCACTACTGAACCTGCACCTATCTTACAATTATCACCTATAGTCACAGAACCTAATACCTTAGCACCTGCACCAACCATTATGTTGCTTCCAAGTGTCGGATGACGTTTGCCCTGCTCTTTACCTGTTCCACCAAGCGTAACTCCCTGATAGAGTGTTACATTATCTCCTATAATAGCAGTTTCACCGATGACAACACCATGTCCGTGGTCAATAAATAACCCTTCGCCAATAGTTGCACCTGGGTGGATTTCTATTCCTGTCTTTCTTGCTGTTCTTTGTGACAGCTTTCTTGCTCTGTAGAAATGCCCTTTCTTATAAAGCTTATGGGCTTTTCTGTACTTTAATAATGCCCAGAAGCTTGGATAAAGGAACACTTCCATTTTACTTTTAATCGCAGGATCCCTATCCATAATGACAGCCATTTCCTGCTTTATAAAATCTAAATATTTCATATCTGATAACTTCCTAACTAATTAATCTTAATCTATTATATGATATTTAATCACAATCAGATATGCTGAATTCCTAATAATTACTCAATTGTAATCCTGTGACCAGACTTACTCCTGTGTTCTTCTTGCAGCACATCCATTACAGCCGCTGCAACAGTTAGTCATATCCGAATCACCATATATATAATTAGACACTGACACAAGACTGCATATAGCCTGTGAGGATATCCCCTCACCTGTTCCTGTAAAGCCAAGACCTTCTTCTGTTGTCGCCTTTACATTAACACAGTTGACATCAATCTTTAATGCCTTTGCAATATTCTCTCTCATGGTATCTATATAAGGACGCATTTTAGGCTTCTGTGCAATAATTGTAGCATCTATATTCTCGATTATATAATTATTCTTATCAAGAAGCTCACCGACTTCCTCTAAAAGCTTAATGCTTGATATGCCCTTGTAAGCATCATCTGTATCTGGAAAATGCTTTCCTATATCTCCAAGTGCCGCAGCACCTAAAAGTGCATCCATAATTGCGTGTAATAATACATCCGCATCTGAATGGCCTAACAATCCTTTCTCATAAGGAATCTCTACTCCACCGATTATAAGCTTTCTATCTTCAACTAACTTATGAACATCATAACCCAATCCAACTCTCATCTAATAACCATACCTTTCTCAGTACGCATAAGCCTATCAATATCATATCCTTATAAGTAAACCACATTTTAGTAACATTTACAAGTTCCTAATACACATTTATCCTAATGCCACATCTAACATCATCATTATTCCAAAACCTATCGCAAATGCAATTACCCCGATATTAGAATGTCTCCCCTGTGACATCTCCGGAATAAGCTCTTCTACTACAACATATATCATAGCTCCAGCCGCAAAGCTTAAAAAATATGGCATTGCAGGTGTAATTATTCCTGCTGCCAGTATCGTTACGAATGCAGCTACAGGTTCAACCACGCCTGACAGAAATCCATACAGAAATGACTTTCCCCTTCCAAGCCCGTTAGCTCTTAGCGGCATTGATATAATAGCTCCCTCTGGAAAATTCTGAATTGCTATTCCAATCGACAGCACAAGTGCCGCCATTGCTGTAATTCCTGAATTACCAAGCAGAAAGCCAGCATACACAACACCAACTGCCATTCCCTCAGGTATATTATGAATTGTCACTGCAAGGACAAGCATAGTCGTTTTTTTTAGATTAGTTCTTGGTCCTTCCGAAACCTCACTATTAATATGCAGATGAGGCGTTATATTATCAAGCAGCAGCAAGAACAGCATACCAGCCCATAAACCGACAAGTGCCGGCACGAACGCAAACCTTCCCATACTTTCCGACTGTTCAATTGACGGAATAAGCAGACTCCATACGGAAGCCGCAACCATAACTCCGGATGCAAAGCCTGTAAGGCTTCTTTGTATCCCATCTTTCATATTCTTCCTCATAAAAAATACACAAGCTGCTCCTAGTGTTGTTCCCAATAAAGGAATTAACACTCCATATACCGCCTCAATTCTCATATTTAATATTCACTTTCCTTTCTTAGCCTTCTCTTCTCACGCATTGTTGAAACAATGTGATGAATAGCCGCAACCGGATGATGAAACATCATTCTCGGTCCTGAAAATCTCATTACTGCTTTTATCTTTCCCCTCATCTCCTGATTATAGCAATGTACCTTGCAGTTAGCACAGAATGTCTTAGTTTCCATAAATGGGCATTTATCACTTCTTAATCCTGCATACTCAGCAAGCTCCTGACACTCAGCACACAAGCCATTTTTATTGATACTGCCCTTATTATATTTATTATGATGATTTTTCTTACAATATAACGCTATCATATAAGAAACCATCTGCTTCTCTTTTTCTCTCTTTTTATTAATATCTGTCTTTTTCATAATTATTAACTCATTCGCCCATTCTCTACGGAATATATCTTATCCGTAATTCTCATAGTTGACTGTCTGTGTGACACCAGCACAACCGTCTTATTCTGTCTTTCCTCATTAAGCGATTTAAGGATAACCGCCTCGTTAAGACTGTCAAGATTGCTTGTAGGCTCATCTAAGAGTATTAAAGGTGCATTATGAAGAAATACCCTAGCAAGTCCTATACGCTGTTTCTCTCCTCCCGAAAGTGTATCTCCCAATTCTCCTACAGGTGTATCATAGCCCTGTGGAAGCGACTGTATAAAATCGTGTATGGAAGCTTTCTTGCAGGCATTCACAATTTCTTCATCTGTCGCATCAAGCTTTGCAATTCTTATATTGTTCTTTATGCTGTCGTGAAACAGATGTGTATCCTGTGTCATAAAACCTTCCATATCCCTTAAGTTAGAAGTGTTAATATTCTTAATATCACTGCCTGAAATACTTATTCTTCCTTTATCTGTATCCCAGAAACGCATAAACAGCTTAAGGAGCGTTGACTTTCCACTTCCACTCTTTCCTATTATTCCAGTTATTTCACCCTTCTTAATATCAATACTGAAATTATCAAGTATAGTTTCTTGTCCATAGGCAAATGTAACATCTTCCGCATTAATACCTTCAAATTCAATTTCTTTATTACCCGTAAGTTCCTCTATAACCGGTTCTTCATCTAATATATCAAGAACTCTGTTACCTGCCGCAAATGTACTCTGCAATGTACTTCCTAACGCCGCCAGCGCCACTGCCGGTCCAAATGATGAGAATAATGCAATAGTAGTAAGGAGTACACCATCAAAGCCTATAATACCGGCATAATAAAGCTTAACACCTGCAAGAAGCATAATTATGTCAAATACCAGTATACACACATTAGTAACCGCTGTATTAACACCAGACACATTCTTCATTCTTCTTGCATCTTCTGATAAATCATCCGTCATACTATTCATAAGTTCAAGTCGTTTAGCACCATTACTGTACTGTATTGTCTCAGAAGCACCTCTTAAGCTTTCAAGCACGAAGCTGCTGAGTTCTCCCGACTTAGTTCTGTATCTTAAACCATCATCTCCGCTTGCCTTAGATGCAATAAGCGGTATCGCAACACCTACACATATATATGCTATAAGTGCAATAAGTGCCAGCGACCAGTGAAATGAACCTATATAACAGCACATAATTATTGTATACAATACCGCTATCGCAATAGGTGATATTGTATGTGCGTAGAACACCTCAAGAAGCTCTATATCCGAAGTTATTATAGATATAAGGTTGCCTCTGTCCCTGCCCTCAAGCCTGGCTGGACAAAGCTTTCTTAATGCCCTGAATACTTTATCTCTTATTATTGCAAGTAACTTAAATGCTATAAAATGATTACACGACTGTTCTGCATATCTGAAACCTGCCCTTACAAGTGCGAACACAATTACGCACACGAATATCACACCAAGTGTGAGTCCTGTATCATACCCTGATACATCGAGTATTGCATAACCACCGAATATTGTTATAAAAGAAGCACATAAATGTCCTGCAAGTCCCATAAGAATTGCCACCGCCATATAACCAGCAAGCGGTTTTACAAGACCTATAAGCCTTAACATTACATTTAATCCACTACGTCCGGATTTTCCGTCTGAACTATTAACAATATGCTTATTATTATCCACCTTGCCCATATTTATGCCTCATTTCCTGATGTTCTTTTTTCAACATCATCTTTAAAACCGTAATTCTCAAGCTCATACTGTACATTCCATAATCTTGAATATACTCCATTTTTTGCTAAAAGCTCATTATGCTTTCCAGCCTCTGCAACTCTGCCAGCTTCAAGCACATATATATTGTCTGCATTAACTACATTAGCAAGTCTGTGAGATATAAGAATCACCGTTTTAGTCTTTGCAAGATTAAGCACCTCTCTCATAATATCGTCTTCGCTCTCCATATCAATGTTAGAAGTTGCCTCATCAAATATATATATTTTTCTGTCATGCATAAGTGCCCTTGCAAGTGCAAGTCTTTGCCTTTGTCCACCCGAAAGATTAGAAGCCTGTTCATTAAGCTTCATATCAAGTCCGCCCTCAGACATAACAAAGTCATATAGATTAACTCTTTTAAGAACATCTAACATATGCTCATCTGTCGCTTCCGGATAAGCAACAATAAGGTTATCCCTTATCGTACCTTTAAACAGATAGCTCTGATGACTTATATATGTAACATTTTGCATTAGTGAAGCCTCGCTTATATCAGAAAGCTTCTCACTTCCAATCCTGATATCTCCTGTATAACCCTTATTGCGGTGCATAAGTATTCCTGCAAGCGTTGATTTACCACAGCCGCTCTCACCGACAATCGCTGTAAAGCTCTTATCAGAAAATGTCATATCAACACCTTTAAGAATTTCCCTGTCTTTCTCATACGAAAAATGTACATTTTTTAATTCTATATTTTCATTGGCCGGAAACTCATTGCTTCCTTTATCCTCTTCCTCAAGTGCAAGAAAATTAAATATCTTATCACTTGCCGCCATTCCATTCATAGCTATATGAAAGAATGAGCCAAGCTGTCGCATTGGAATAAAAAAATCCGCTGATAAAAGTATAATCAGAAGACAGCCTGCCAGATTAATATTACCAGCCCTAAACTGCGTCACAGAAAGAATAATTCCAAGAGCTGCTCCTCCATATGCAACAAAATCCATTATTGTAATAGAATTAAGCTGCATTGTAAGCACTTTCATTGTTATCTTTCTGAACTTTTCTGACTCCTCGTTCATCTGTATGTTCTTATAATCATCTGCCTGATATATCTTTAAAGTTGTAAGCCCTTCAAGATTTTCCAAAAATGTGTCGCCAAGAGCTGTATATTGTGACCAGTATTTAGATAAAAGCTTCTTGGCCCAGGTCTGCACAAATGCAATTGATATTGGTATAAGCGGTACGCATATAAGCAGAACTACTGCCGAAACCACATTTATAGTGCATATGTAAACAAATAATGTAAGCGGTGCAAGCATAGCATAAAAAAACTGGGGCATATATGCTCCAAAATATGTTTCAAGCTGGTCTACACCTTCAACTGTAACCTGTACAAGTTCTGATGTCTTAACCTTCTCATTATATGATGCTCCCATACGAAGAAGCTTTTCATATATCATCTGTCTTAAATTTCTCTTTACTGTCTTAGATGACAGATAGCTCATCTTTGATGAACCAATATTACAAACTGCCCTTACAATAACGCATACTATAAGACTTATCACCATAGCTGCCATACTAGAAAAATTATATTTTCCTATTCCACTGCCACCGTCTATAAGGCCCGCAATAAATGTTGTTATTATCGTCATAAGCACAATATTAGAAACCAGAGCCAGCCATTGGAATATGACATTTCCTGCTATATATTTTTTACTCTCAGGTATTGTCTGAATTAATTGTTTCTTTATCATCGATACGTCCTCTCTAATTGCAGTTAGTGTTGTTGAACTTAATTATAATTTATCTTAATAACACGCATTATGTCAAGATGCAAAGTATTACCATTTTATAAATAAAAAGAATGTGCAAAGCACATTCCTGCGCCGAGCACGGTCGCTTGCGGCAAACTACTTCTTCGTGCGAGTGCGCATCATCGGCACATAGTGCCTTTTATGTAATAGGAAATTCTAATAGAATTTCCTATTACATAAAAAAATCCCCTTATGAGCCGTTCTCTCATAAGGGGCAAAATTCATAGCTGCTTATGCTATGATGAAAGGAGGGAGAATTCACCTATAATTAAAATAATTGATGAATTCAATATGAAAAAAAATAATCTTGTAAAAAGTATTTGTAATGGTGTATTTAAAATAGCATATTGTATTTGATTTTTCAAGATGTTTTATGTAATTTCACCGATATTTACAATAATAACATATTTTGCTTGTGCAAATTTCACAATCAGTCCACAGATACTGCACAATGAAACCACTATTTTTGTAATAAAATTACATAAAAAAAGAACGCAAACGCGTTCTTTTACAGTAGTAGCGAGAGAGGGATTTGAACCCACGACACCACGGGTATGAACCGTGTGCTCTAGCCAACTGAGCTATCTCGCCATAATTTATATTGTATGCAAACCACATACATTAGGACTTAATGTCCTAAGTGGGACCTACAGGGCTCGAACCTGTGACCCTCTGCTTGTAAGGCAGATGCTCTCCCAGCTGAGCTAAGATCCCGTTCGCTTTGTTAGTGTTTCGTGTCTCACGAACACTGCTTCGCTATTATAATATTAAAATGCACTATTTGTCAACTACTTTTTTCAAAAAAACGCAAAAAAAATACAATTTTTTCTTTTTTTATTATCCGTAGAAAAAATGGCTTGTTTTGCGGCACTTACAGACTTTTATACCAGTGCATTCAATATGAATAATAATGACCGCCACATATTCATATACATTTAATGCAGCAGTCATTATTATAATTATAGTTCTTATTTAACCTGACAATGTTACTTATATATACATTTATCTGATATATACCTCAATCTGATATATACGATTTATACATTAATCTGAGCTGTAAGACCAAGTATATCTGAGTTATCATCAAGTATTGGCTTAATAACATCTGCAAGGTATTCATCAACCTGCTCTCTCGAACGTCCAACATACTTAATTGGGTCAAGCTTAGCCTGAAGCTCTTCAAGAGTAACTCCAAACATTGGATCATCTGCAATAAGCTCAAGAAGATTATTATCAAGACCTTCCTGCTTAACTCTCTTGCCAGCTATCATTGAAAGTTCTCTTATTCTTTCGTGAAGTTCCTGTCTGTCTCCACCAGCCTTAACTGCATCCATCATAATGTTCTCTGTAGCCATAAATGGAAGCTCTGCCATCATATGCTTAATAATAACCTTGTCATATACAACAAGTCCATCAACAACATTAAGGTAAAGATCAAGTATTCCATCAACTGCAAGGAAGCCTTCTGGTACAGAAAGTCTTTTATTAGCTGAGTCGTCAAGTGTTCTTTCAAACCACTGTGTGCTTGATACTATAGCTGGGTTAAGGGCATCACAAAGTACATAATCTGCAAGTGAAGCCATACGTTCACTTCTCATAGGATTTCTCTTATATGCCATAGCTGATGAACCTATCTGTGACTTCTCAAATGGTTCTTCAACTTCCTTAAGGTGCTGTAATAATCTTATATCATTAGAGAACTTATGTGCTGATGCAGCAATGCCTGCAAGAACATTAAGAACTCTTGTATCAACCTTTCTTGAATATGTCTGTCCTGATACTGGAACACACGCCTCAAAGCCCATCTTTGTGGCAATCTTCTTATCTATCTGACGAATCTTATCCTGATCTCCATTGAATAATTCAAGGAATGAAGCCTGTGTACCTGTTGTTCCCTTACAGCCTAAAAGCTTCATTGTTGATAATACATAGTCAAGATCTTCTAAATCCATAACTAATTCATTAAGCCATAATGTCGCTCTCTTTCCAACTGTTGTTGGCTGTGCTGGCTGAAAATGTGTGAAAGCAAGTGTAGGCTGTGCTTTATATTTGTCAGCAAACTTAGAAAGTTCGTTAATAACATTAACAAGCTTCTTACGAACAAGCTTTAAGCCCTCTGTCATAATTATGATATCTGTATTATCACCAACATAACAAGATGTAGCACCAAGATGAATTATTCCCTTAGCCTTAGGACACTGAAGACCATAAGCATATACATGTGACATAACATCGTGACGTACTTCCTTCTCACGCTTCTTCGCATCTTCATAGTTAATGTCATCCTGATGAGCCTTAAGTTCATCAATCTGCTCCTGTGTGATTGGAAGTCCTAATTCTGCCTCTGTTTCAGCTAATGCAATCCATAACTTTCTCCATGTCTTAAACTTCATATCTGGAGAGAAAATGTACTGCATCTCTTTGCTTGCGTATCTTTCTGCAAGTGGTGTCTGATATCTGTCGTTCATTCCTGCAATCCGCCTTTCTTAAATTGTCATAATTCTTATAATTGTAGCCGGCTATTATTAACCATCAATACAGCATATATAGAATATACTGAACACTACTTATTAAATTGTACCATATATATTCTATTCATTCAATATGATGTCAGTCCTCTTTTATTTTTCCCTTTTCAACATTTGGCTTGATAAAATTGTTATACGCATAATCCCACAAAGTCTCTGAACCATCTTTAGTATTCTCATTCCTTTTAAGTATCTGTTTTAAATGAACACCTTTTTCTTCCCAGCTTCTTCCACCCGAAGCATTATTAAGCATTGCAGGCTGTATATTATCAAGTGTCCTTGCAAACTTTGCCTCAGGTGTCTTTCTTTCCTCGAATTCGTCCCAAAGCCCTCTCATATATCCAGCCTGATCACTTGGAAGAAGTCCGAATATTCTGTCTGCAGCAGTTAATTCTCTCTGCCTCTGCGTCTTCTTGCCATCCTCATCATATGCATAAGTATCACCAGCATCAATCTCTACTATATCGTGTATAAGAAGCATTGTCATAGTCTTTAACACATCAATCTTTTCATTAGAATACTCGCTTAACAGCACCGCCATAATTGCCATATGCCACGCGTGTTCAGCATCATTTTCTTTCCTTGAAGCATCTGCAAGATATGTCTGTCTTCCTATAAGTTTCTCTTTATCAATCTCCTCTATAAATTTAATCTGTTTAATTAATCTGTCCTGATTATTATTCTCTTGATTATTATTCTGTTTATCGTCTTGATTATTATTAATCTTGTAATTATTATCCTGACCGCTATTCTTCATTAATTATTCTCCCCGGTATTAATATTGAAATTTTAAAAAACGTGCAAAGCATATTCCAATAGCAAGCATAGTCGTTTGTGACAAACCATATCATCGCATGAATGTATATCATCGGCATATAGTGCTTTTTTACGTAACAGTAAATTCTACCGCGATTCCCTATTACACAAAAAGGGAGGGCTTTACCCTCCCAATCCGGTTATTTTAACCCATCTCGCCACGAATATCTATTTCTGGTGGTTCAATTGGATAATTACCTGTAAAGCAGGCATCGCAGAAGCCTGTCTGATTACATATCATTTCACTTAATTTATCTGTTTCAAGATAGCCAAGAGAATCTGCTTCTATGTACTTGCAGATTTCATCAACTGTTCTTCCTGATGCTACAAGCTGATCCTCTGATGGTATATCAGTACCAAAATAGCAAGGATGAAGGAATGCTGGAGAACTTATTCTTACATGTACCTCCTTAGCCCCCGCCTGTCTTAAAAGATTAACAATTCTGCGGCTTGTTGTTCCTCTTACAATAGAATCATCTATCATAACCACTCTCTTGCCTGCGACTTCCTCTTTCAACACGTTAAGTTTAACCTTAACGCTAGACTCTCTCTGCTCCTGCTTTGGCTTAATAAATGTTCTTCCGACATAATTATTCTTTATAAAAGCATTACCATAAGGAATACCTGACTCCATAGAATAACCAAGTGCTGCTGGATTTCCTGATTCTGGAACACCGACAACCAAATCTGCTTCTACTGGATGTGTCTTTGCAAGTATACGACCAGCATTAACTCTTGATTCATATACTCCCATACCATCTATCCTGCTGTCAGGTCTTGCAAAATATATATATTCAAATATACACCTTGCTGTATTCTTCTGACAGAGTGATGTATCTGACTGTATCCCATCTTTAGTTATTGTAACTATCTCTCCTGGCAATACATCTCTTATAAACTCAGCACCTACTGTATCAAGTGCACAGGTCTCTGATGATAAGAAATATGTATTATCTCTCTTTCCTATACAAAGAGGCTTGAAACCAAATGGATCTCTTGCTCCGATAAGCTTTCTAGGACTCATCACTATAAGCGAGTATGCACCCTTAATCTTCTTCATAGCATTTTTAACAGCTTCTTCTACCGTAGGTGTATTAAGTCTTTCTCTCGCTATTAAATACGCAATAACTTCTGAATCAATTGTAGTCTGGAATATAGCACCTGTATATGAAAGTTCTTCCCTTAACTCAACCGCATTAAGAAGATTACCATTATGTGCCATTCCAAGCGTACCCTTAACATAATTTAATACAAGTGGCTGTGCATTTTCTCTTGTAGAACTTCCTGCTGTAGAATAACGGACGTGTCCAACACCGATGTTACCCTTTAACTTCTCTAAATTCTCAGAATTAAACACTTCATTCACAAGTCCCATATCCTTGTGGGAAAGGACCTTTCCCTTAGGGCCTTCTGTATCACTCACAGCGATACCACAACTTTCCTGTCCTCTGTGCTGTAATGCAAACAAGCCATAATATATCGTTGACGCAACATCTCCGCAATCGAAGTCATATGCGCCAAACACTCCACATTCTTCGTGAAGCTTTCTGTCATCAATATAACTGTCGTTCATATATACCTCTGTCTTAGTATTCGTATTAGCAATGTAATCAAATTAGAAATCTTCACCTGTAAGAAGCTTATATGCCTCTTTGTACTTTTCTACTGTCTTGTTAATGATATCATCTGGAAGAAGATAATCACTATCAGGGTTAGCAAGAAGCCAGTTTCTAACGAACTGCTTATCGTAAGATGGCTGTCCCTGTCCTTTCTTGTATCCTTCTAATGGCCAGAAACGTGAGCTGTCTGGTGTAAGCATTTCATCGCCGATTACAACTTCGCCATTCTCATCAAGACCAAATTCAAACTTAGTATCAGCAATAATAATTCCCTTGCTTAAAGCATATTCTGCACACTTCTTATAAAGTGCTATTGTAGCATCCTTAATCTTAGTTGCATATTCAAGACCCCTACCTGGGAACTTCTTCTCTAACACCTCAATACTCTGCTCAAATGAGATATTCTCATCATGGTCACCAACCTCAGCCTTAGTACTTGGTGTATAGATTGGCTCAGGAAGCTTCTCTGACTCTTCAAGACCTTCTGGAAGCTTAATTCCACAGACTGTACCATTCTTCTGATAGCTTGCCCAGCCACTTCCTGTTATATATCCTCTAACGATGCACTCGATTGGAAGCATAGTTAACTTCTTGCACATCATACTTCTTCTTGCATACTTTTCATTCTGGAAGAATTCCGGCATATCATTAACATCAACAGATATCATATGATTAGGAATAACATCCTTAGTATAATCAAACCAGAATTTAGACATCTGAGTAAGAATTGCACCCTTATCTGTGACCTTATTCTTTAAAATGTGGTCAAATGCTGATATACGATCTGTTGCCGCTATAACAAGCTTATCTCCTATATCATACACTTCTCTTACTTTGCCTTCATAAAGTAACTTAAACTTTTCCATGATCGCATCCATCCTTTTAAATTATAGTAATAGTGAATTTAATTATACACTCAACAACTAAAAATTATATAACAGTACACTACCAAAATCAATAGACAATACTTGCATATTATTCTTAAAAATTGTATTATTATAGAAAATCTTTATACAATATGTTTTATTTATTCAACTTTTTTATGTATTCAGATTATTATTATACGCAATTGTAGATGGAGGATTGTACTATGAATGATGGAATTGAAAAAAGACGCTATAACCGCCACAAGGCGAATTTAACATTAAATGTGTCTAAGCTTTTTAATCAGGATTACATCAATATAAGAAATCTCGACTCACCTATAAATATAACTGATATATCAAAAGGTGGAATCGGCTTTCGCTCAAAAAGCATTTTACCTTTAGATTTCTATTTTGATGCTGTGTTACAGTTAGATGATGAAAATGACCCAATAAACTGTGTTGTCAAAATCATCCGCTGTCAGCCAGTAGATAACTCAGACCTCTACGCATACGGCTGTGAATTCGTAGGAATGTCACCCGTCATAGGTGACACTGTAGACAACTACAGCTCACACACCGAGCCCCCACAAGCCTAATAACCCAAGTGAAATAATTCACACTAAACAGTGGAATAACCCACACAGAATAACCCCAAACATATAAATCCAAATATATATTTTAGTATATTTTCATCAAAAAAGAGAGGCGGTACCCCCCTCTCTTTCTGTTTATCTGTCTATCTCCAAATACATTTAACAAAATATGTTCACCCCTCCAGCCCCGCAACCATCGCAGTCCGCCAACGCACAGATTGGAGAAACCGGCGGAAGCATAAAAAGACGATGGGGAGCCGCCGGCACTTAAGCGCTGTCCTTTAGCGCTTTAGTACCGCTGCGAGCGACACTCAGTGCAAACGTGTCTTTGTTGCTTCCGCCGATTTCTCCAATCGTCCGTCCGCCGTCCGCCGCACTCTGCACCTTGCCGCTTTCCACATCGTCTTTGTTAAACATATTCCTAAAATCTACAGCATCTCTTTTAAAAGCTTATTAACCATTCCCGGATTAGCCTTACCCTGCATAGCCTTCATAGTCTGGCCTACAAGGAATCCGATAGCCTTCTCCTTACCTGCTCTATAATCAGCTACCGACTGTGGATTATCAGCTATAACCTTCTCAACTGTTGCCTTAAGTGCACCTTCGTCATTAACCTGCTTAAGTCCATTTTCCTCAATATACTTATCTGGATCAATATCCTCATCAAATATCTTCTCGAATATTTCCTTAGCAACATTACTGTTAATAGAGCCCTCATCTGCAAGCTCAATAATTCTTGCAAGACTCTTAGGTGAGAATGCGATATCCTCAGGATCCATATTCTTTTCCTTTAAAATACGCATAGTCTCTGTAATAAGCCAGTTAGATACTTTCTTAGGCTTATTGCATAAAGCTGTTGTTTCTTCAAATATATCAGCAAGCTTCTTAGAATCAGTAATCATATTGATATCATAATCAGGAATTCCGAATTCTTCCTTATAACGAAGCATTTTCTCATCCTTAAACTCAGGCTGTGCTTCCTTAATAGTATCAAGCCATTCTTCGCTTATGTGGATTGGTACAAGGTCTGGGTCTGGGAAATATCTGTAATCCTGTGCATCCTCTTTAGAACGCATAGCATAAGAATATTCCTTATCATCATTCCATCTTCTTGTTTCCTGAACAACCTGTCCACCAGCTTCAATTATATCTATCTGTCTGGCTGTTTCAGCCTCAATAGCTCTCTGGATAGCTGAAAATGAGTTAAGATTCTTAGTTTCTGTTCTTGTACCGAATTCAGTGCTGCCTTTTTCTCTTACAGAAAGATTGACATCAGCTCTCATGGAACCTTCCTGTAACTTGCAGTCAGATGCTCCAAGATACTGGATAGTATTTCTTAACTTAGTAAGATAAGCAATAACCTCTTCTGCATTTCTCATATCTGGCTCAGATACGATTTCTATAAGAGGCACACCTGAACGGTTATAGTCTACATAGGATACATCCTCCCACTCATCGTGTATAAGCTTACCTGCATCCTCTTCCATATGAATCTCGTGGATTCTTATAGACTTTTCTGTTCCATCTTCAAGCTTTACATCTACATGTCCATCACGGCATATAGGCAGATAAAGCTGTGATATCTGATAATTCTGTGGATTATCAGGATAGAAATAATTCTTTCTATCAAACTTGCAGTCTCTTGTTATAGAGCAGTTAGTTGCAAGACCAACCGCCATAGCATACTCTACTACCTTCTTGTTAAGAACTGGAAGAGAGCCTGGCATACCTGTACAAACAGGGCATGTGTGTGTATTAGGAGCTCCACCAAATGCTGTTGAACAGCCGCAGAATATCTTAGTCTTTGTAGCAAGCTCAACGTGAACTTCAAGACCAATAACTACTTCATAATCTTTCATTGCCTGACCTCCTCCTTATTCAAATCTTCCTCGTGCCTGCTCATATGAGTATGCAGCACGTATTATATTATTTTCCTTAAAGCAGTCACCTATAAGCTGTACACCTATTGGAAGCCCCTTAGAGTCCTTTCCACAAGGTACACTTATTCCTGGAAGACCTGCAAGGTTAACTGATATTGTATATATATCGCCAAGATACATCTTGATAGGGTCTGCTAAAGATGAGCCTATCTTAGGTGCAGTCGTTGGTGCAACAGGTCCAAGGATTACATCATACTTTGCAAATGCTTCATCAAATGCTTTCTTAATAAGAGCCTTTACTCTTAATGCCTTTAAGTAGTAAGCATCATAATAACCTGAGCTGAGTACAAATGAACCAAGCATTATTCTTCTCTTAACTTCTGGTCCAAAACCCTCTGAACGTGTCTTCTTATACATATTGTGAAGACCATCATACTCACTTGTCCTGTAACCATACTTAACACCATCGAATCTCTCAAGGTTAGAGCTTGCCTCAGCGGCAGCTATTGTATAATAAGTAGGTATAGCGTACTCTACAAGGCTTAAGTCGAATTCTTCAACTATGGCACCCTTTTCTTCAAGCACCTTAGCTGCCGACATAACAGCTTCCTTAACCTCAGGATCAAGTCCATCTCCAAAGTAATCTCTTGGAATACCTATCTTAAGTCCCTTAACATCATCTACTAAAGCCTTTGTAAATGCTGTATCTTCTCTCTTTACTGATGTAGAATCCTTATCATCCTTTGCTGCTATTACCTCCATAATAGTAGCACAGTCTGTTACATCCTTACATAATGGTCCTATCTGATCAAGTGATGAACCATAAGCTATAAGTCCATATCTTGAGACAGTACCATAAGTAGGCTTCATACCTACAACACCACAGTAAGATGCAGGTTGTCTTATAGAACCACCTGTATCTGAACCAAGTGCCGCAAAGCATTCATTTGCTGCAACTGCTGCAGCTGAACCACCTGATGAACCACCAGGAACGTGCTCTGTATTTCTTGGATTCTTAGTTGCTCCGAATGCACTTGTTTCTGTTGTTGAGCCCATGGCGAACTCATCCATATTAGTCTTACCGATAATAACTGCACCTGCCTCCTGAAGTTTTATAACTGCTTCAGAAGAAAATGTTGGAACAAAGTTACCGAGTATTTTAGAAGAACATGTTGTAAGCATGCCTTCTGTACACATATTATCCTTAATAGCAAAAGGTACACCAGCTAAAGGTCCCGTAAGCTTTCCAGCCTTGATATCATCATCAGCCTTAGCTGCTGCCTGTAATGCTCTTTCCTTGTCAAATGTCACATAGCAGTTAAGCTTGTCTTCAGACTTTTCAATCTGAGCAACAACAGCCTGCATAGCTTCTACCGCTGTCACTTCACCTGCCTTAATCTTTGCAGCAAGTTCAACGGCTGTACAATCTAATAAACTCATAGCATTTCCCTTTCTTATTCAACAGTCTTTGGAACTATAAATCCATATTCGTTAGCTTCTGGTGCATTGGCAAGTGTAGCCTTGCTTCCATCGCCGTTAGTAACAACATCTTCCCTCATAACATTATTAACAGGGAATACGTGTGACATAGGCTCAACGCCTGTTGTATCAAGCTCGCCAAGCTTATCTATATAATCAAGCATACTTGCCATATCCTTCTTGGCATCCTCTTTTTCCGACTCAGAAAGCTCAAGCTTAGCAAGAATACCTACATATTCGATAGTTTCATCACTAATCACATTAGCCATAACATACCATCCTTTCTTTCATATTAATCTCTGACCTTAATATGAACCTCTCTTAACTGCTGTTCTGTTACCTCATTAGGTGCTCCACACATAAGATCCTGTGCTGTACCACTCATTGGGAATGGAATAACCTCACGGATATTCTCTTCATTTCTAAGAAGCATAATCATACGGTCAACACCTGGTGCCATACCTGCATGTGGTGGTGCACCGAACTGGAATGCGTTGTAAAGTGCTCCAAACTTAGCCTTAAGTACTTCTTCATCATATCCGGCAATTTCAAATGCCTTAACCATAATCTGCATATCATGGTTACGCACAGCACCTGATGATAATTCAACACCATTACATACGATATCATACTGATAAGCAAGAATATCAAGTGGATCCATAGTATTAAGTGCTTCAAGACCACCCTGTGGCATAGAGAATGGATTGTGTGTGAAACCAATCTTCTTAGTTTCTGGGTCTCTTTCAAACATAGGGAAGTCATTTACATAACAGAATCTGTATGCATTTTTCTCTATTAAATCAAGACGTGTGCCAAGTTCGTTACGAATCTGTCCTGCAAAGAATGCAGCCTTATCTTCCTTATCAGCGATAAAGAAAATAGTATCTCCTGCCTGAAGTCCTGCAAGTTCCCTAATTTCGCCTTTAAGTTCTTCTGGAATGAACTTATCAATTGGTCCCTTATATGAAAGGTCTTCAAGAACCTCAAGGTAACCAAGTCCACCCATACCAATTCCTGTAGCGAACTTAAGAAGCTTCTCGTGCTGGCCCTTTGAAAGCTTAGCGTGAACATTGATAGCTCTTACAGTCTTATTCTGAAATGGCTTGAATGTACATTTATTGAAGAAATCGGACAAATCTATAATTCTAAGTGGGTTTCTAAGGTCTGGCTTATCTGAACCGAATTCAAGCATAGCCTGCTTGTAGCTTATAATTGGATAAGGAGCCTGTGTTACAACTGAACCCTCTGGTGCAAACTTTGCAAATGTCTCTGTAAGCACTTCTTCACCAACTGCAAATACTTCTTCCTGAGTAGCAAAGCTCATCTCGAAGTCAAGCTGATAGAATTCTCCTGGTGAACGGTCAGCTCTTGCATCTTCATCTCTGAAGCAAGGAGCTATCTGGAAATACTTATCAAAACCAGATACCATAAGAAGCTGCTTGTACTGCTGTGGTGCCTGTGGAAGTGCATAGAACTTGCCCTTATATTTTCTTGATGGAACGATATAATCTCTTGCTCCTTCTGGTGATGAAGCACAAAGAATAGGTGTCTGGATTTCAAGGAAGCCCATATCTGTCATCTTCTGACGAAGGAATGAGATAACCTTTGAACGGAATACCATATTATCCTTAACCTTAGGGTTTCTTAAGTCTAAGTATCTGTACTTAAGTCTTACATCCTCTCTTACTTCCTTAGATGTCTGGATTTCAAATGGAACCTGCTGGTAAACCTGTCCTAATACTGTAATCTTCTTAGCTTCAAGTTCAATAGTTCCTGATGGAATTTTAGGATTGTAAGTTTCCTCATCTCTCTGCTCCATAATCCCATCGATACTGATACACTCTTCCTTCTTAATACCCTTTAAGAGTTCTGGTTCACGGATAACTACCTGTAATACTCCGTACATATCTCTTAAATCGATGAATGAAACTCCACCGTGATCACGTATGTTCTCAACCCATCCTGATACCTTCATCTGCTTTCCAATGTCGTTCTCACTTACATTCTGTAATGTGACATCTCTGTAAATGTTTGCCATCTTATTAATAACTCCTCTCTTATTGTTTTATATTGTTAATGTGTGTCTTATTGCAGCTGATAAATATGTTGCTCCAGCTTTTCTGCTAAGGCTGTAACGATGTGACTTAGTGGGCAATCGCTATCTGCACGCAAAAAATCCCGGAATGCCTTACCAGCATTCCGGGACGAATAATACATAATTATCCGCGGTACCACCCGCATTGAACGAAATCCGCTTCTGAATAGCTGTCATCTAGAAACTTGTCATCAATAACTTAACCACTCAGGCTTCTTATCATTCCTCTTTAAATACTTAACGCGTACAACGTAATAACCTACATATATCACCTGCCTGTCTATAACAGCTGTATGCATACGCATTTCATAACATATTCCAAGGGCATTGATATAATTCAGATATTCAACTCCAGAGTGTTCCTCTTGACAATTCCCTGTGTATGCTTTCAGTCGGTGGCATCACTTTCCTGTCAGGTTCCATGAAAAGAAGTCTCTTTCCCAGTCTTTAATATATTCATATAAATTAATAATAGCATATACTTATGAATCGTGTCAATCCATAACTTTATTTTTCCATTTTAAAAAATTATTATGATTCAATTTCTGAAGTTTATTCAACAATTAATTCTACACTTCATAATCAAGGCAGGATCTTACTGCCGTATATGGGCGTACCTTTCCGTCTGCTACTGCAACATGAAGCGGATTAGTGCTATATGCCTTAAGAGCATCTGCATCTGTAAATGTTGTATCAAGCATAACATCTACTGTTGATGTTGCTAAACCATTGATATTAACCTTTATATCTACAAGACCCGGTATATTTCCTGCAAGTCCTTCAAGACCTTCCTTAATACCTACCTTTACATTTTCCTTCTCTTCTGCTGTAAGTTCTTCCTTTAACTTCCACAATATAACGTGTTTAACCATATATCTTAATCTCCTTTTCTATCAGTTTCTTTATTCTTCCATTTCTTTTTCCTGCATTTTTATCTGTTAAATATCAATTTGCAAAACTATTAAATGTATAATTTCATCAAAATATTAAAAGCTATGCTCTGTATACCCAGTTATCTTTTCTTGGGTGACACTGAGGTTCTTCTCCATCTACATAACCAAGTATACAATGTCCGATTCCTTCATAATTACCTTCTATGCCTAGTGATTTAAGTATCTCTCTGCCTTCTTCGCTCTCAAATTCTTCCTTAGCTCTATGTATCCAGCAGCTATCCACACCAAGTGCATGTGCCTCAAGCATAAGATTTCCCATAACCAGAGTACCATCATATATGTACGTAGGCATACTCTTATCAGCAAGAACAACAAGCACAACTGGTGCACCATAAAACGGATCAAAATCTCCTGACTTTCCCATTATTACAGAATTCATCTTAGATAGCTTATCCCTTAATTCCTTGTCAGTAACTGCAAGTATAATAGGTGACTGTCTGTCCATTCCTGTAGCCGCATATGTTCCCGCTTCAATAATTTTATCTATAATCTCCGCAGGAACCATATCACTTTTATACTTTCTTACGCTTCTTCTTGTCTTAATAACCTCTAATATATCACTCATAGCAGACTTCCTTTCTATAATTATATTTATATGATGTCGGGGTCAAAAGCCCCCGACTTTGATACCTACGAATTGTTCCGTGCTACGCACTTCCACAATTCTGGTATCATTTATATATCATTTATCCTGTTATATGAAGCATACCGATAAGCACAACCGCAGCCAGTCCATAATATGTAACAACCGCAACAAGGTCATTAATTGTTGTTATAAGTGGACCAGAAGCTACAGCCGGATCTATCTTTATCTTATGGAAGAACATTGGTGTAAGCACACCAATAAGACTTGATATAAGCATTGCCAGCAATAATGATACACCTACACAGCCCGATATTGCAAATGCGTAATGTACTGGCTTGCCCTTAACAAGGGTAATATATATTCCAAGTAATATAAATGCCATAGAACCAAGCAGCAAGCCATTAGCAAGACCAATTCTCATCTCTTTTAACACAAATTCAAGCTTCTGCTTAGCTGATATATCTTCGTCCATAAGAACTCTGATTGTAACGGCAAGTGACTGTGTTCCAACATTTCCTGCCATATCAAGTATGAGTGACTGGAAGCATACAATAATCGCAAGCTGTGACACTACATTTTCAAATATGCCAACTACAGATGATACTCCCATACCAAGGAACAGTAACAGAATAAGCCATGGAAGCCTTTTCTTCATACTTGCAAAAAGCCCCTCTGTAAGGTCATTCTCCTCTGTCAAACCGGCAAGCTTTGCATAATCATCGCTCATCTCTTCATCTACCGCTTCTATGATATCAGAAGATGTGATAGCACCTATTATTTCTTTGTCTTTATTTAATACTGGAATTGAATCTTCGCTGTAATCCTTTAAATCTTCGATACATTCGCTCATCTTTTCGTGAGCATATACATATGGATATGATGTACTTATTATATCCTCAAGCTTCTGGTAATCTCTTGCTACAATAAGATCTTTTAAATCTATTGCACCATAATATATGTTATTATCATCAACCACATATATTGTATTGACGTTATCATTTTCTTCTGCCTGTGCAACAAGCTCTTTCATAGCTTCCTTTATTGTAAGCTTATTGTTTATGCATATGAAATTAGTAGTCATCTTACTGCCAATCTCATCATCGTCATATGAATAAATCAGACACACATCATCTTTGGCATCCTTTTCCATATGTGATATAAGTGCCTGTCTTTCTTCTTCTGATACATTATCAAGAATATCTACAGCATCATCAGCATCCATTTTTTCAAGGACATCTGCCGCCTCATCTACAGATAATTCTGTCATAAATTCTTCAATGTATTCAGGTGTATCTTCCAGATATGAGAAAATCTCTGCCGTCCAGTCTACACCAAGAATCTTGTAAAGCCTTATTCTTGTATCTTTGTCCAAAAGCTTAATTGCATCTGCTATATCATTCTCGTGATATTTAGATAACTTCCTGCGGATTAATTCATCAGATTTACTACTTCTAAGGACTCTAACAATATCCTTGCTATAATCCTTATGTATAACTACATTTGATAGAATCTTATTCATCATTATTCTCCTTTCATTCTGGCAAGAACAATGACTAAGATTAGAAAATACGCAACTTTAACAGACTATTGCACACGTCCCTTAAGAAACGCAGACAATAGCTTTGTCGGCTTATAATCTATGTCATTGTTCCCTATTCGAGGACTATCATGCCCGTCCATTATCGTCACCTCACTTTTAATATATTGTATATTAAGAAAATATATTGAACACACCAATCTAATATACCCAATATATACTCTTAACATTTGTCGAATTAATTGTATAATCTCATTTTCTGACTGTCAACTAAAATCATTGTAAAATATTATCATATACCTCTCATATACTAGTTACAATCAACCAGGACATACTTACATTCTTTGCAAGCATTATTCATTTACAGTTTTTAATTCCACTTGACGTCATATAGGTTCCTGCTAATATTACCAATACCGATATGACTGCAATAATGCCGGAAATGAAATCTCTGATGCCATTTTTTATTGTAGCTTTTGGCTGAGCCCGCTTTATCCTTTTCGCCACAGATAAGAAGTGCCGGACAACTGATACGATATTGCAGGTCTGCTTTGATTGCCTCAGCAAGCATTCTGTAACCAAAACCATTTTGCAGTTCCATATGGTTTAGGGGCTGGCGCTATTGATGCATCTGTAAACCATTATGTGGCCAATAAACTGATTAATTTTATCTTACATCAGTTTGGAGTTTTACTTTATTAAATTATTGTGAGTCAGACAAACATAAATCTACCGATTCCATACCATTATAAATTCCTTTTCGCCTGTGTTATCGTCCACACTTTCGGATTGAATACTAAATTTCTCACGTAAATAAAATTTGATTGCTTTCTCATTTTCCTGATAGACACTTAATTTTAATTTTGATTTGAATTCCTTTGCATGATTTAGAAGTTGTTTTCCGATACCTTTTGATTGCATTGTTTCTTTTACAAAAACACCTTCGATATAGTCATCATTCAATCCAATGAAGCCATCTATCTGCTTTGTACAATCATCCTCATGTACATATATTTCTGCGTGAGGAAGCATTTCTCTTACTATGTTGCAGTTAGTATGCCAGTAATCGGACGGTATGAAATGATGTGCTTGAATATTCGTATCAAGCCATATCTGCATCACTGCGTCTATATCGTTATCGCTGTATTGTCTTACCAATTCTCTATCTCCTAACTACTACTTATTTCTTGTTCCAAAAGTGGAAGTATCTACATACCTTAAAATCGTTTTTATAACTTCATCAATCACAATCGGCTTTGACAAA